>Ga0082212_10000825_pt1 | contig 45272 bp, 44 predicted proteins | sample TergutNt197P3_FD_71548 | JGI IMG/M metagenome (GOLD analysis project Ga0082212, IMG submission 71548) | Neocapritermes taracua P3 segment gut microbial communities from Petit-Saut dam, French Guiana - Nt197 P3 | ecosystem: Host-associated > Arthropoda: Insects > Digestive system > Gut ... | reverse complement strand
GCGCAAGGCGCACGGAGCGCAGGAACCGAAGCATATATAGAAATATGTTGAGGTTACGAGCACCGCGCAACGAAGCGATTCGCCCGCACAAGCAATTAATCAGTGTTTCCTTAGGAAAACGCTGATTATTTTGGAAGGATAAAATCCTATACCGACATCAATCGCAGATGATAATCCGCTTTAAAAATCCCGGCGACGGCGCCGAACATATTTTTTACCGCTCCGGTATATGTCATGGCTGTTTCCGCGCCATGAACTTGAACGGCATAGCCGGTCGTTTTAGCGATTGTTTCGGCCGCTTTCAACGTTTCCGACATAGCTTTACCAACGAAACGGCTCACCTCGGGGCACACGAAAATACCGCGCGCTAATAGTTCTCTCCTGCATCCCTGCCGCAGAAAAATCGCAAAAATATTCAGCATTTGTTAAATAAAAAGCCGGGTGACGAAACATATATCATGTGACGGCAAAACATCTTCTTCTTGGAAGAAAGGGAGAACGTATCGCCTGCCGCCGGCTGCTGCGGGAGGGCTTCGATGTTCTCGCGCGGCGATGGCGCGGACGCAAGGGTGAATTGGACATAGTCGCGTTTGAAGGCGATCTGCTGGTGTTCCTGGAAGTCAAAACACGCGCATCGGCACGGTACGGGGAACCGTGGGAATTCGTGGATCCGCAGAAACAGTTGATTCTGCAACGTATGGCGGAGGAATTTATTGCGGAATACGATCTTGGACAATACACTTACCGGTTTGACATAGTTTCGGTGACCGGCAAGGAGGTAACGCTATACAGGAACGCTTTTTTAAGGAAACGCCGATAAATTCGCTGCGCGCGGAAACTGGGAACCCCAGCTTCGGCACGATAATCAAAGTCACACGTGCGCCTGGGTTGAGATTAACCGTAACCTGATTACCCGGCGCCGCAGCTTGCGCAACTACCGGAACTGCACGATGAGCAGCCGGAAGAAGTTGTTATCGAGCGAGTACTTCCGTCGCTGCCTCGTGAAACGCCGCTGAAGCAGGAAAAGAGCCTCTCGATTTCCGGCGAGTCGCAACCAGGGCAATGAATATTTCCCGAATCCGCCGAACCGAAAACCAGTTTCTCAAATTCGGAATTGCATTTTTCGCATTTATATTCAAATATCGGCATAATAGCCTCCTGAAAATCACTTTACTCCTTCTATCCAGACGCCATTGTCATCGTAGAATTCCTTCTTCCAGATCGGAACGATCTGCTTGATCGTGTCAATCGCGAAACGGCAGGCGTCAAAAGCGTCCGTGCGGTGCGCGGAGGCGATCACGATCAAGGTGCTGCATTCGCCTATATCCATATGGCCCAACCGGTGCACAATGGCGATATCGCGAATATCAAATTTGCTTTTGACCATCGCGCCGACTTCTTCAAGTTTCTTGAGAGCCATCGGTTCATAGGCTTCATACTCGAGAAAGCGTACGGATTTGCCACGCCCGTTATCGCGCACAATTCCTTCGAAAATAACGATCGCCCCGTCTTTTTCGCTCTGCAAACTTCGTGCAACGGCGGAAGTATTTATAACATCATGCGTAAGCTGAAACACTATCTTAACCTCCGCTGACCGGCGGCAGGAACGCTATTTCATCGCCGTCGCGCACCGGAGAGCCCGGGCGCGCGAATTCGGAATTCAGCGAGAAAAGAATCGACGTCCGATGATCTTCCATCGCCGGAAATTCCGCGGCAAACATATTGAAGATCGAAAGGACGTCGGTAACTTCGGTGGACTCTACCTGCCGCTCCCGCCCTCCGGCTATGTCCGCCAGCGACGCGAAAAACAATACGCGAATACTCATAACCTATAAAGTGTAGCAAAATCTTTTTAGGAAATACTGATCAATTCCATAATAAATCGCGTCATAAATAACACGGGAAACAAAACTCCCGGAGAATGTGCTAAAGTTTATACCGAGTGGGTAAAGTAAAGAGGGAGGGTCTCATGATTCGGAAAAAAATATTCGGGGTTGCGGTTGTTCTTCTTGTGATTTTCAGCCTGTTGCCGGTTCGTTCGATTCGTTCTCAGGAGTCGGCAAAATATGTGGGGCATGAAAAATGCGCGCCCTGTCATTCGGATGTCCATAAATCCTGGCAGAGTACGCGTCATGCCAGAGCCATCGACAGCCTTAAAAAAACCGGGCAGGAGGGACTGGCCGCCTGCGTCAAATGCCATGTAACCGGATATGAAAAAGACGAAGGATTCATAGATTACGAGCTGACTCCGGAAATGGCCGGGGTGCAGTGCGAGGCCTGCCACGGCCCGAGCGGAAAACACATCACGAATCCTATGGGCGAAAAACCGGTGCGGGTGCCCGGCGAGAATTTGTGCCGCGAATGTCATACCCAGGGACAGGATCCCGGATTTAACTATGCGGAAAAGGCGAAATTATCACATATTAAGAAATAACCAGGCCCTGAGGGGCGTAAATAAATAGCGCGGAGCAGCGCCTTACGACTAAAAGGGCGTAATCATTCGAGGTTTTGCAATTACCTTAAATAAGAAAGGATTTTTGATTTTATGAAACATGGAATAATTGTCGCAAAGGCGTTCCTGCTTGCCGGAGTGTTCATTTTTGTCATGTCCACGGCATACGGCGCGACGCTTACCGCCACGCCTGATCATGCCGAATTCGGAACCATAGACGAAGGAGTCAACGCCATTGTAACGGTCGTCATTGAAAACAAGGGAAGTTCGCAGGTCGAAATCACCAACGTGCAGACCAGTTGAGCGTGCACGGAAGCTGTGCTTGGAAAGCACACATTGGCAGCCGGGGAAAAAACGGAATTGATCGTCACCTATCTGACTCAGGGAAGGCCGGGGCCGTTCGACAAAAAGGTCACCTTTTCGACGAATATCCCCGGTGAGGAAAAAATAGAAATTTTTAATCTGAACGGAGACGTTCGGGAAGCTCCCGGAGCAAAGATCGCCGTTACACCCCGCCGGGTCGCAATCGGCGGCAATGATAAAAACACCGGAATGAAGCAGGTCTTTTCGATTAAAAACGAAGGCTCGCTTCCGCTCGTCATTAAAAACATGCGTTCGAAAGACGGCAAAAACGTCTATTTTGACGGAGAAAAAGACGGCAATATCACCATCGAGCCGGGAAAAGAGCGGGGTGTTGAGCTACGGTTAAAAGGGAGGGCCGACGTGGACGGAAACAGTGAACTGATTCTCGTCGATTCCAACGCAATTAATGCGGGCGGTACGGGGTTGTTCCTGATGATTCAGTACGGCGATTAAGGAGGCGCCGGTTGAATATCCGTGCGGGCGCTTCCTAAAAATTTAACGCATTGTTACGAAGAAATATTAGGGGTAATCATTAATGCGGCCGGTTGTGCAATCCGATAAGCAAGGTTGTTCAGTAGGTATTAAAGTAAAAGTTGACCCTTTTCGTATCATTTGTGTGATTCCAAAAGGTTCGTTTGATTTATGGTGAGCACATGTCGGAAGTTCCTGAAATTTCCAAGTTGGAAACCAATTTGCGCGATGCTGTAAAGGAAGTGTTGGAAACCACTTTTGGCGCCAGTCCCGAGTTTACCGAGCCGGACGGCTCGGCCAAATGCATGTCGGCAATTATCGGAATCAGCGACGGCCTGTCCGGGTATTTAGCCGTTCACGTATCTCCCGAAAACGCCTGCAAGATCGCGGGAGCCATGCTGGGTGATACATATACGGAGGTGGATGACATTGTCTGCGACGCCATCGGCGAGTTGGCAAATATGCTTGGCGGAAGTCTCAAAAAATTCGCAAGCAACTCCGGTGATCCGTTCAAAATATCGGTTCCCACGATAGTTTGTGGAAATGATTATGAAACGCATGCGGCAAAAGACGCCAAACAGGCGCTTTTCGGCGTTAACGCGACCCTGGCGAGTTTTATGATGCAAATTGTCGTTTATCCTCAGGCATGAAATACCGTTTAAGTGGTTGCAAGGTACGGTAAATAGGATTGATTTGTTTTTTAGGATTTACCGTGTTTTTCAAGTGAAAGTTACACAATCAGATTGCGTTGATAAAAAAGGATTTTGTATATGGGTATGAAAGTATTGACCGTTGACGATAGTAAAACCGTAAGGCTCATCGTTACAAAGCACCTGTCGGCTTTCGGCGTCGAAATTCTTGAAGCTGAGAACGGCGAAATAGGCGTAGCCAAGGCGAAGGAAGGGATGCCCGATCTCATTCTTCTTGATTACAATATGCCTGTAATGGACGGCCACCAAACGCTGCTTGCGCTGAAGGATGATCCTGTCACCAAACCGATTCCCGTGATTATGCTGACTACCGAAACCGTTCAGGAAACAGTGTTAAAGCTTGTGCAAGTGGGTCTGAAAGATTTCATCGCCAAGCCTTTTACCCGTGAGATACTGTTGAAAAAAGTCAACTCCATTATGAAGATTTACGAAGGCGACGAACCGCCGTCGCCGGAAAACGTCCATGCGCCCGCCGCGGCACTGCCTCTTCCTCCGGGCGGCGAGGGCAAAACCGTGGTACTTGCGATCGATGACAAGGTAAACATACTGAAGCAGGTAACGGAATTCCTGGGCGAGAAGTATTTCGTGATTCAGGCCGAAACCGCAGCCGCAGCGGAAGAAGCCATGGGCAAGTATCATTTTGATTTCATACTCCTGGATCTGACGATGCCCGATAAAAATTGGGCGGATATCTTCGCTTCCTATCAAAGCATCAAAAAAGACGCCGCGAGTCCCAAAAAGGTTGCTACCATGACGCTGCGTACCGCCGATGCGGATATTGCCAAAGCCTCCAGTCTGGGAATTCAGGTGCATTTATACAAGCCATTTGCCGCGCCTACCGATGTTACGGGTGTGCTTGAAAATCTGCAGGCTCTGGCATCGGGTAAAAAACTGCCATGGCTGGAACGTGCCGGGGATGTCCGGATACTCCACTGTCCAAGCAACAAAAGCACGAAACACGAAACCTTCGTAAACGCTCTCAAAGGTGAAATCAAGCAGGAAATCGAAGGAATGGCTGAAGAGGGTCTGACCAAGCTTGCAATTGATCTTGGCGAAGGATTTATCTCCGGCGTGAATATAGCGCAGAAGTTTATAGACTTCGTCGAGTTCACCGCAAAATTGAAACTCAACGTGCGGCTGGTTGTGGAATCGGCACAGGCGCGTGAGTCGGCGAAAGGACTCGCGGAGATCGCGCATTTGCCGACCGACACGACTCTTGACTTTTCATTAAAGGCGTTTTCCGGTCAGTAGTTTCAGAACCACGAATGGACACGAATTAACACGGATTTACATTTTCGTGTTAATTCGTGTTTCAAAACCTCAGTATTTCATTTTCAGTAACGATACAGTTCACACGAACGTCGTGTTTCTCTCGCGGAACGCGCGGAACCAGCATTTTTTCCCGGGCGATACCGCAAGCGAACGCGCGGGTGGAAGCGAGGTAGATGTCGTAATATCCCGCGCCGTGCCCAAGTCTATAGCCCTCACGGTCGAATGCCACAGAGGGAACGACAATGAAATCCAATTCGTCGGGCTCAATTACAGGCGCGGGGGCGGCAGGCTCCGGAATACCGAACCTGCTCGGCGTTAATTCGTCAAATCCTCCGATTTCCCGCGCTTCCATAATGCCTTTCGGATAAGTTTTGGGAAGCGCGACGGTTTTTCCGATATCGAGCGTACGGCGAATCATTTCATGTGTGTCCGGTTCGCTCCGGATGCAGTAAAAAAACAAAATGGTTTCGGCGTTTTGGAATTCCCGGAGACTGAAAAGATTGCGGATGATTCCGGCGTTGCTTTCCGCAATGTAGTCTTCAGGCAGACCGGCTTCCCGCTCCATCCATAATTTTCGCAACTCCGCTTTTTCAGTCATTACGAGAAATCTCCAATCGCCGCCGAAAATCATATCATAGCGGGTCTCCTTCCACTTAGGGCTTGTTTCATGGTATATCTACGCGCATGAAAGCTAAAGGGGTTAGAATCTGCCGTATCGGCGACGTCGATGTAATTGTCGATTACTCATGGATCGTCATTTTTTTTCTGCTTGCATACAGCATGGCGGAAACGGTTTTCCCGGAAATGTATAAAGACCACGAGCGTCCGGTGTATTGGTTAATGGGAATATCCGCGTCTGTGCTGGCTTTTGTTTCTATCCTGATTCATGAACTCGCGCATTCATGGGTTTCAATTAAAAGGGGAATAAAGATAACAAGCGTCCGGTTGTTCATCTTCGGCGGAACGGCTGAGGCCGCTTCCGAGCCTAAAGACGGGCGCGATGAATTCCTGATCGCCCTGGTCGGCCCGGCGGCAAACGTATTGATGTGCGTACTGTCCGGTTTTGTGTTTATCTCCATGATGGAACATACTAATCATCCAGTAACTATAATCGCCCAGTGGGCCATTGTGACAAACATCGTCATTGCGTTTTTTAACCTTGCGCCCGGCTTTCCGCTTGACGGCGGGCGTGTTTTACGCGCTTTTTTATGGGATCACTGGAATGACATGGCTCGTGCCACACGGGTAGTCAGCCGCGTTGGAGACGTCATTGCGGTATTTTTAATTGTTTTCGGCGCGCTGCAAATGATTTTTTACCAAAGCCTGCTATCCGGAATATGGTTAATCTGCATTGGCTTCCTTATGAAACGAGCGTCGAGCGGCGCATTACAGGCCGTCGCGGCGGCGCCAAAGCGCGAACCGCCTCCGCGTGTTCTCGCGCGGGAGCTTATGAAGAAAAACGTCGTCGGCGTCGACTGGCTCGTTCCCGTAAACCAGTTTGTCGAGGATTATATGCGCAGGTACTTGTTCACCGAATTTCCCGTATTCAACCGGGACGAAATAGTCGGCGTCGTCACACTGGCCGACGTAAGCGGCGTGGCCGAAAAACTTCGGGATTTTAAGCAGGTCAGGGACATAATGACGCCGATTGAACAGTTTGCCGCTCCGCGTCCTGATGATGACGTGGACAGTGTGTTCGAAAAGATGCTGGAAATCGACGCCGACAGTATGCTGATACTTGAAGAAGGCGGCCGGCTTGCAGGCATCCTTTTACGCCGCGATATCGCCAACTATACCCAGATCAAGATGATCCTGAAACAATAAACTTTTATGGAAATAGCGATAATCGGCGCAGGCGCAGGCGGAATAGTTGCGGCGATAACGGCTGCGAGAAAAGGAGGTGACGTTACAATATATGAGAAATCCGACCGCATAGGCAGGAAGATACTGGCAAGCGGCAACGGAAGATGCAACCTGTCCAACACGAACATGAGCGGCAAATTCTATAATGCGCCTGAGTATGTTGACGGCATATACAAGCTTGTACCGCTTTCAAAAGTCCTGGAATTCTTTAAATCAATCGGTTTACTTACATATTGCGATGAAGAAGGCAGGATTTATCCAGTCACCAATCAGGCAAGTACCGTGCTTGATTGCCTGAGAAATGAACTCGCGAGATTAAATGTTAAAATAATTACCAACGCTCATATTAAGCTTGACGCCGATTCTTCATTGTTTAATGAATACGATAAGGTGATTTGGGCGACGGGTGGAAACGCCGGCGGCAGCGCAATCCCGTCCTTGGTTCCGCTCGTTACGGATAAGAAGTGGCTCAAGGCGATGAACGGAGTGCGCGTTGACGCAAGGCTTACGTTCAACGGGGCGACTGAACAGGGAGAGGTATTGTTCCGCGATTACGGCATATCAGGCATTGCGGTATTTAATATTTCGGCGATGATGGCAAGGCAGGCGGCAGAGACCGGCAAGTATGGCGGAGTAATAAAAATGGAATTATTGCCCGGAATGGATAAAGCGGAGCTCATTAAAAATCTGACGGACAAACTAAAAAACATTACAGACAAGCCTGATCATTTCTTTACGGGAATGCTCAATAAAAACTTAAGCGCAATAATATCAAATGAACTTGGGCTTTCTCGTCGCAGAATAACCGCGCAGGATATTGAATCGATAGCCGAACTTATGAAAAACATTCATATCAATGTATATAAACCTAAAGGTTTTGCGGAGGCTCAGGTCGTATCGGGCGGAATCAGTTTAGACGAAGTTGATAATGTAAGATCAAAACTGAATGATAAATTGCTGATAATCGGTGAGGCTCTCAATGTGGATGGGCTGTGCGGAGGGTACAATCTGCATTTTGCGTGGGCGACGGGTATCCTTGCGGGCAAATTATGATTTTAATTAAGGATTTAAGACTAAGTATCAGATCGGAAGATAATGAGGCTCTTGCGGCAATCATCTCGGCTCTCGGTCATGGGACGACGGCTGAAGATATAACCAAACTTAAATTACATAAAAGTTCAATTGACGCCCGAAGAAAGAATAATATTGTCAAAGTCTGTTCATACTATTTTGAATGTGCGAAAAAGATTCCGCTGCCCGTAAATGCCGAACATGTGACTGAAGAAAAATATGAGTATAAAAAGATAACCGCAAAACCTGACAAATCAATACTCGTTGCGGGCGCCGGCCCCGCAGGGCTTTTTGCGGCACATACATTGCTCAAAGCGGGATTTCCGGTAACAATTGTTGAGCGCGGATATGACGTGGATAAAAGACGTCTGGCGGTTGAGAAATTAATGAAGGACGGAATACTCGATCCTGTATCAAACATACAGTTCGGCGAGGGCGGCGCGGGTACGTTCAGCGACGGCAAACTGACGACGGGTATTAAAAATACGCTATGTTCGCACGTCAAAAGGCTCTTTTACGAATTCGGAGCGCCCGAATCGATACTGTACGAAGCACATGCGCATGTAGGTACGGACAAGCTCGTTAATGTAGTCAAAAACATGAGGACGGGGATTATAAAACTCGGCGGACAATTCATGTTCGAAACGATGCTTAAAGACATTGCCGTTGAGAATAATAAAATAACGGGCGCGGAACTACAGACGACAGGAATGCCGCCGTTTTGGGCGGAGGTATCGGGAATCATACTTGCAACCGGTCACAGCGCACGGGATACATATCACATGCTGGCGGGTCAAAAAATCCTGCTGCGGCCAAAGCCATTTTCAATCGGCGCACGGATAGAGCATAGCGGGAAAATGATTAACCTAAGTCAGTACGGCACGGATATCGGGCGGGCGGCGGAATATAAACTCGCCTGTCATCTCCGCCTGCGAGATGTATATACTTTCTGCATGTGTCCGGGCGGAACCGTGGTTCCCGCCGCAAGCGAAGCGGGCGGAATAGTCACCAACGGCATGAGCGAATACAAAAGGGACGGGCGGAACGCTAATTCCGCGCTGCTTGTCAATGTGACTCCGGACGACTTCAATAACGATGCGCTGCAGGGCATTGAATTTCAAAGAAAGTACGAACGCGCGGCTTATGCGTTAACCGGCAGTATGAAAGCGCCGGTGCAGACCGTGGGCGACTTTTTATCATGTCAGGCGTCGGTAAATATGGGCGACGTGAAACCGACATATCTGCCAGGGGTTGTGCCGGGCGATTTGAATAAATGCCTGCCTGAATTTGCGGTTCAGTCAATGCGTGAAGCAATCAGGATATTTGATAACAAACTAAAAGGTTTTGCCCATTCCGGAGCAATGTTGACCGGTGTTGAGACGCGTTCGTCTTCTCCCGTCCGCATTGTCAGGGATGAAAACCATATGAGCAATATAGAAGGGCTTTATCCCTGCGGCGAAGGATCGGGCTATGCCGGCGGAATCATGTCGGCCGCGGTTGACGGAATAACAGCCGCCGAGTCTATTATTCGGCGAATGAACGGATAGGTTCAACTGCCGCTGATACCCCAAGCGATCGTTCAAGCAGCTCACGTGCGTTAGCGCCTTTTTTCGGCATGGATTTGACCGCTGATATGAATGCCGGCAGGCTTTTGCCGGATTTGGCGTACAGATCGGCGATATAGTCATCTTTTGCGTGATACAGGATGTACAGTTCCAGGTATGCATTGTTTACCGACATGGTGGAAAAGCTCCTGTAATTATCGCCGGCAAAACGGCTATCGTATTCGTTTTCAAATCGCGCCTGGGCGGCTTTTATAATTCTCTCCTTTTCACTGAGCTTTTCTTCCCTGCTTGCTCCGCTATCATACAAAACCTGGAGTTCCGCAATAAGCTCACGAATAAAGGCGACATAGCGTCGGTGTTCTTCGTCCTGCTCTATCATCGCTCTGTATTCATCGGAATTAACGCCGAAACGGGTCTTTATGTACAGACGCGCGCCCTCGCCACCCACGAATTCCGCCAGTTCTTCGTTAAACTGCACTTGCCCTTTTAAAAACAGGGTTACGTGCATGGATTCATGGATAATAAGGTCGGCAAGCCGGTCGGGCGAATAGTCGCGCATGTAGGAAAACAGTGGGTCCCTTAACCAGCCCAGGGTGCTGAATGCCGTAACGCCCCGAATCCAGACATCCAGGCCTTTCTTTTCGAGTTTTGCCCTTTCCTTACGCGCATCCTCAATTTTGAAGAAACCTTTGTATGGAATTCTGCCGACCACGGGGAATTTCCACTCATGCCGTGTAAAAGAATCCGCCGCAGAAGCCGACACAACAGCCGCCAGGAAATCCCGATCTATAGCCACGTAACGGGTGTAGTTCTTGCTCATTTTCAGGCCGAGTTCTTCGTGGGCAAAACGGCGGATATCCTGTACCAACTCCACAAAACGGCGGTTTTTTTTCGCCTCTGAAATGTCGTCGTTTCCGCCCGCGCCGCCGGATTCAAACAGGGATTCCAGCGGAACTGCGCGGTTTACATAGCCCAGCATGGTTGTTCCCTGTCTTATTGCGTAACAGCCGGAAAACAGGGCACAGCCGGCCGTTATCAAACAGGCGGCGGCAATAATGGAAAAAGCGAAGCGTTTTTTTATAATATCCATCACCAAACTATAGAACCTTTATTCCCAACAAAATTTTAACTACACCGACACACTCTTCTATATATCGACATCCCTGAAAAATCAAAGACATTAACCAGGATAATTCATACCGACTCGTAGCGCGGCGGCGCAAGAGGGCGTGGATACAAAGCGCGCGCAGTTTTGGCGACTACTCCCGCTTTCGTAGAGGTGGCTTGCCGCCGCAGTAAACAAAATTACAATATCAATATCACGTTACATGCCTCCGGCACTTACCATATACACGGTTTCTGCCTGGCTGGCGCGAGAGCAACTCCCGCGATTAATGCGGCGGCAAGCCGCCGCACTCCATATCATTTTATTTTTACACTCTGAACGACTGTGCCGGATTCCATTGTTCCCAATATGCACAAATACATCGAAAAGAGTATAAGTTTATTGATTGACATTATGATGGACAAATCGACAATATTTTACATAACACATTGATATTATTAAGAATTATCTTTATAACTTTTACGTCGTGCGCCCGGCATTAAGGAGTCTATGGACGAAATCATGGATTTTGTTAATAATGTAGCGGTAAACGGAGGCAATCCGTCCGATGTAAACGATATTGCCCAAATTATTTTAAGAGATGAACAAAATTTAAAATGTGACGAATGAGCCATGGAAGAAAAAAAGATTTTTATAATTGGTGATGTTCACGGCCAACTTGATCTGCTGAAAAAGCTGGTAAGTAAAATAGAAAAAGAATGTGGATCCGCCGGTTATGAAATTGTGCTGACAGGCGACGTTATGGATAGAGGGCCAAAATCTTACGAAGCATACAGATATGCCGCCGATCATTCAAACATCTCCTCGGTTCTTGGGAATCACGATAATTTTTATATCGGCGGCAAGATTAAGCTTATGAATGCGTTTGAAGGCGGCAACGGCGGATGGGAAACATTTGAAGACATGCTGTCGTATTATTCCGATTCTGAGAATATTATCCCGGATGTTTCTTCAAAGCGTGATTTTAAACTTTCGATGGAAGTTTATTTCCTGCATTTTATAATAAAAGATTTGTTTTCCAAAAATCCCTCATTAAATAAAAGAATCAATACTGAATGTGGTGGAAAGCAAAAAACATTTTTGCGACGCGTGCTTGGTGAGATGCGCGAAAATCTCAAAAAACAACCATATTTACGCACATTTGAAAAGAACGAAAATAAGTTTGTACTGACACATTCCGGATACATTCCCACAAATAAAGATGGAAAAATAAAAACCAATGAAGAATTAAAACAAATTGCCGCAAAAAGCAGAAGCAGAGAAATACGGCAAATCGAAGAAACTTTATGGACGCGAGAAGAAGTCAGAAGCCGGGTAAATAACCACATAGTTCTTCACGGGCATAATCCCGCATTGTCAGGCCAAAAAAGGCATGGCCCAAACTACGGTAAAGAAAGCGGCGACCTCGTGTCCGTCAATCTGGACGGCGGTACGGCGATAATGAATAACAAAAAATTTTCTGAAGAAGTACGTGATTCTGCCAGATTGCTTTGCCTCGAACTGGATTCAGGAATACTAACCGGTATTGACAGGCACGGCAGCATAGATTCGAATATTAAAATAAAGGGTTTCGATCAGTAGTGTTATGAATTATGTATTTATCCACCGCAAATAATGCGATGATCGAAGCAAAGAACAAAACGATGACCGACGCACTCGCTGAAATAATCGACGATCCGCTGATAAAAATCTATGTAGAGCCGACAAACCGCTGCAACCTGAACTGCGTGACCTGCATGCGCCATTCATGGGAAGAGCCGTTTGAAGACATGGCATGGCCTGTTTATAAGGCTCTAATTGACGGCTTGGCGGATTTTCCGGATGCAAAGACGATTACGTTTGCCGGTTTTGGCGAATCCCTGTGTCACCCGCGATTTCCCGAGATGATACGGCTCGCGCATGAAGGCGGACGGCGGACGGAAATGACAAGCAACGCCATGCTTCTTTCTTCCTCCATGGCGGATATGTTGATTGACGCAGGACTTGACCAGCTAACGGTTTCAATTGACGGAGTCACCTGTGAATCCCTCGGCACCGTACGCCCGGGAGCGTCGCTGGAAAAAATCGTTGAAAACGTGAAAAAACTCCGTCGCCGAAGCGAAAAAAAGCGCCCAGTACCGCTGACAATTGGGATTGAGTTTGTTGCGATGAGAAACAATATTCATGAATTGCCCGCCCTGCAGAAAATCGCCGAGGACATACAGGCGTCTTATGTCATTGTTTCAAACGTGTTGCCTTATATAGCCGAACTCCAGGACGAAATCCTTTACAGTCTGGAACCGACCAGTTATGAGGGGCAGGGGGACGCGCGAAATCCACACTGGCATATTCCCAAAATGGACTGGAACCGTGAAACCATGGAATCGATAGCCTTTATCGCTAACGAGCGGGCCAACCTGAGCTATCTTGACATCAATCTGAATCAACGCAACAACTATTGTCCTTTTATACGGCCTGGAAGCCTTGCGCTGTCCTGTCATGGCTATGTGAGTCCCTGCCCGCCGCTGCTGCATTCGTACACTTGCTATGTCAGAGGATGGAAGAAATTTTTTCGCCGGTGTGAATATGGGAACCTTGATGAACAATCCCTGAAGTCGATATGGAAGCAGCCTGACTACGCGGCTTTTCGGGAGAGGGTACGGAAATTTGAATTTTCCCCCTGCGTTGATTGCGGCGGTTGCGAAGATTCGGAGAAAAACGAAAAGGATTGCCAGAGCAACCCTTTTCCGGTTTGCGGTGACTGTCTTTGGGCAAGAGGCGTCCTGCGCTGCGCGTAGGATTATCCGGCTGAACGTCATATGGAAGTGCGGCAACAAGCCGCCGCACTCCATATAACACATGGATACGCAAAAATTTAAATGACAAAATATAACTGGAATTCCGAATATGTTACGTGATATATTGAATTCGTCTCTAGCCATGGAGCACGGAGGGTTGCGGGCGAGGTTGATCATACGCTCCGGCCCTTTCTGCTCTAACCAGGATATTTCATGTTGATTCTACTATGACGGCGCAATAGGGCATGTCTGTCTACCGAGATTCACATTCCTAACGGAATGCGTATGGGTAAGTTCATTTTTACACGTTGCGCTTGTTTTGTCTCCTTGACATATCGTCTGATATGCCTTCGTTAAAACTGCGCGCACCTTGTATCCACACCCTCTTGCGCCGCAGGAGCGGCAGAATCGGCATGAAATATCCGGGCCAGGGAAACGCTGATGAAAATAATTGACATGTTGACACGAATAATTCATGATTGAAACATGAAATCCATGACTGTGGCTGAATTTAAAACTCATTTTTCAAGTGTACTCGTACGGGTCGGAAATGGTGAAAATATCAAAATTTTATACGGAAAATCGAAAAAACCGGTTGCCATGATTGTCCCGATTAATGATATTGGCGGTTCCAGAAAAATAGGTATCTTGGATGGAAAAGCAGAGTTTAAATCTCACGGAGGCGGTAAAATATCGCTTGATGAATTTCTAGGGAAATGCTGATAAATTGCCTGTGCGGGATGAAACGCAAGGCGCACGGAGCGTAGGAACCGAGGCATATAGAGAAATATGTCGAGGTTAAGAGCACCGCGCAACGCAGCGATTCGCCCGCACAGACAATTAATCAGCGTTTCCCTGTGAATATGATGTACATATTGGATACCAATACCTTTATTTGGGCAACATTAAAAACCAGCATTTTAGGAAAGAACGGGAAAAAAATTATTTCCGAAAAAAATAACGAAATTTGCGTGAGTACTGTTTCGTTCTGGGAAATATCATTAAAGACACGAATGAAAAAATTTTCATTCGATAAGGTTGATGTTATGCGTTTCCCTGAATATGCGCGGGAAATGGATTTTACAATAATCGATTTACAGGAAAATGAAACGATCTCTTTTCAAAAATTACCGCCGAAGGAAAATCATGAAGATCCATTTGACAGAATGCTTATATGGCAGGCGATTACCGGAAAAATGACGATGATCAGCAAAGACATTTTGTTCGAACAGTATAAAGAAGATGGATTAAAATTGATCTGGTAAAAAATGTGAAAGAGTCGACGAATTTCATGAATTGGCATGAATAAAATTACATTCTTATTCACGTTTATTCGTGCCATTCGCTATGGAAAACGCTGATCAATTGCCTGTGCGGGCGAATCGCTGCGTAGCGCGGCGCTCGTAACCTCGACATATTTTTGTATATGCCTCGGTTCCTGCGCTCCATGCGCCTTGCGCTTCATCCCGCACAGACAATTAATCAGCAATTTCCTATGCGTTTTGCACCAGAAAAGAATCCGGGTGATTTTTGAACCCATATACGCGACCAGCCGTCGAAATATCTTTCAGGGAGAAAATATGCGGATACGAAAGTGGTTTTATACTGCGCTGCTTTTCATCGGATTTGCCGCGCTTATGCCGGGATTCCCGCAAAGTCAGCAGACCGGCGCGCCCGGCGCGAAAATTTCCGATACGGCGGATGACGATGCCGCTTATGAAGACGAACTCCCCTCCTTCCGCATCGGTGTTGAGGTCAACATGGTTTCAGTACCCGTAACGGTTCGCAATTCCGATGGAAGTTTTCACAGGGGGCTGACGCAAAAATCCTTCAGGATACGGGAAGACGGCAAGGATCAGGAAATAGCTTTCTTTGCAGAGGAAGGGTTGCCTACGCATGTCGCCCTTGTTCTGGATATCAGCGGCAGCGTCCGGCCCGAATGGGGCGCAATAAAAAACGCCGCTAAACGTTTTCTGGAAAATCTCAGACCCGACGACCATTTTTCGCTGACCACATTTAACAACGAGATTAGACTGAGAATGGATTGGGGAAAGGATACCAAACCTTTTGACAAGCGCTTGGGTGATGTTTATTGCAAAGACGTGACCAAACTTTGGGACACTATCTGGGTTGTTTCAACCGATCTCTTCAATGGAATCGACGGGAAAAAGGTAATAATCTTAATGAGCGATGGTCTGGATAATGATAGCGATATCCGTGCAGTTGATGCAGTGCGCGCGGCGGTGGAAGCCGGGGTTGCGATCTATGTCGTCAGCCAAACGAAGGCGCTCCAGCAGCATTACGAATATGTCTATCCCGACATACCACAGTGGCGGCTACAGAAAGAGCTGGTGCAGGGGGAAAGCATGCTACGCCAGCTGGCGCAAGTAACGGGCGGTCGTGTGTTGCAACCGAACGATTTTGGTAGGCTTGATGACATCTACGCCGAAGTTTATGAAGAACTGCGCAATCAATATACGCTTGGCTATATTTCCACGAACACGGCCAAAGACGGTTCCTACCGCGAGATCGACGTGGCGGTTCTGACAAAGGACACGCCGAAAGTTACGGTAACGACCCGTCCCGGATATTACGCGCCAAAGAAGTAATTAATCTTCGGAATTTAGGGAGCAGGGCGTAGTAAAGGAATAAAACCATTTAAGGAGGATTTGACAATGCAAACTGTAAACGATTTCCTGAAAAAGACCGGTACTTACTATCTCGCTACGATTGAAGGCGACCAGCCGCGGGTACGGCCTTTTGGCACAATCAATCTTTTTGAGGGCAAACTATACATCCAGACCGGCAAAAAAAAGGATGTGGTCAAGCAAATAAGCGCCAATCCAAAGGTTGAACTGTCGGCGTTTGACGGCCAGACTTGGATTCGTATCGCCGCCACGCTGGTGGAGGACAACCGTACCGAAGTGCAGGAAAGTATGCTGGCGGCCTATCCGCAATTGCGCGGGATGTATGCCGTGAACGACGGCAACAACATTGTTTACTATCTGAAGGACGCCACCGCTACGTTTTCCTCTTTCGGTGGCGACACGAAAGTAGTGAAGTTCTAATTTATAGATCTCATAATGCGAACAACCGTTGATGGAACCCGAGCGGAGCGAGCGCTCCATCAACGGTTGTTCGCATTATGCACTGCGGTGTTCACTTCATAGAAGCCGCGCGGTGTACCAGACGGATGAATTCCTCGCGGTATCCGTTGCGGTCTTCGCCTGCGCCCGCTCGCGCCCACTCAAGGATGCGTTCAAAATTCACGTCGCCCTTGTGCGTAGAATCCCTGAGCATCATGCCGAATGCGGCCACGGAAGCCGCAAATTTAAAATCGCCTGAGGCTGAGGAAAAACGGCCGACGATATCGTTTACCACGTACTCCGTCAACTCGCTTTCCTCTTTTTCCGGCTTCTTGCTGCGTATTTTCACCGTTGCAAGTTCCAGGCTGTTGGCGGCGGCGGAAGTCTGCGGCGGACTCTGATATCTCAACGGATCGACGCCCGGTTTTGCGTCGGATTTCACTTCGGATTCTCCCGCGAGTACAAGTTCGTAGAACGCCGTTACTGCATGTCCCGCGCCGAGTACTCCCGCCATTTTTGTGTCGTCATTGAAATCCTCTTTCGCCATGACGCGGTTTTCATAGCCGAGCAAGCGATAGGAATTGACACGCATGGGGTTGAATTCCACCTGTATCTTTACGTCCTGGGCGATAGCCACAAGCGTGGAATTCATCTGTTCCACAAGGACTTTTCTAGCCTCGTTTTCCGTATCGATATAGGCGTAGTTGCCGCGCCCCTTGTCCGCCAGCATTTCGAGCGTCGCGTCCTTGTAGTTGTCCATCCCGAATCCGAGGGCGCTGAGGAAAATTCCGCTTTTCGCTTTTTCCTCGATCAGGCGAGTCAAATCGCCGCGGTTTGTCACGCCGACGTTAAAATCGCCGTCCGTGGCCAGGATGACGCGGTTGACGCCGCCCTTGATGAAATTTTCCTGCGCTGTCTGATACGCCAGTTGAATGCCGGAAGCGCCATTGGTACTCCCGCTCGCTCTGAGGCCGTCAATGGCGTTGCGCAGCGTCGTCTTCTGGTCGCCTCTCGTCGAAGGGAGCAGGATCCGTGTGTCTCCGGCATAGATGACGATTGCGACGCGGTCGGATTTCGTCAGTTTATCCACAAACATCTTCATGGATTCCTTGACCAGCGGCAGCCTGTTCGCGGAGGACATTGAACCTGAAACGTCTATTAGAAATACCAGGTTGCTGTCCGGGCGTTTGCCTTCGGCAATTTCACGCCCTTTAATGCCTATACGGAGGAGCCTGTGTTGAGGGTTCCATGGCGCTTCAGTCATTTCCGCATTCACGGCGAATGGCTTGTCATTCCGGGGCGCGCTGTAATCGTAGTCAAAATAATTGATCAGTTCCTCAATGCGGATGGAATCTTTGGGCGGCAGTCTGCCGTTGTTCAGGAATCGCCGCATATTCGAATATGAAGCCGTATCAACATCAATCGAAAATGTTGACAGCGGATTCTGCGTGACATCAAGGAACGGATTATCGCTGGTGGAATCATAAGTTTCAGTGTTGAAAGGCCCGCCCGCACGCCAATTGGGCGTTTGATTCGTTTCTTTATCGACGACGATGGATCTGGCAATCATTTCGCTTTGCAATTCGAAGGTCCTTAGGCGTTCTACCGCCCCTGCGTCCGCGACACTGATGCCGACACCGCTACCGATATCTGCGGCTATGCGTGGCGGCGCCCGCTTTGCCAACACCACTGGCGGCGGCGGTGTTGTTGGCGAAGTGGCGGTGGCGATGGATGGCATAAGGCGCGTAACGTCCATGTCAGCTTCACGAATCGCCGTTGAAATTCCGGTGCTTACAGGTATGTTCGCAGCAAATAGATCCGGTGCGTCCATTTGCGGTGGAGGAATTTCCCTGGGAATTGCCTCTGGGGCGACAAATTGCGGCGGCAGTTCCTCAAGAATTGCCTTAGGAGCGACGACTTGCATTGAATCGTTCACAATCGCCTGCTGAATCAATGGCGCCTCAGGCTTTTCCACAGACGCGACTTTGTCGCTTAGTGGTATCGGCGGCGTATCATGCGCAACTGATGGCGGTTCTGGCCCGGCGGAACGTATTGCTTCGACGGCATGCGTCCGCAATAAGTTTTCGGAAACCTCGGCTATCAATGCCGGTTCCATTGACGAAATATCTGTTTGTCTGAACGGCCGGACGGCAAACAAAGCTATTATAATCACTGCGGCGGCGGCAAAAGCGTAACCCCATGCCGGTTTCCCTCCGAACAGTCCGGAAAAAAAACCGCCGGAAGATGCTTTCGCGGCTTTTGCTTCAATGCGTTCTCTTTGTTCCGGCATCAGCAGTTCAGCCGGTTCCGTGGTCAGTTCTTCTTTGAGCCATACCGCCGTTTCATGGATTTCTTCCACGATGGCGGCGATTTCCGGCGATTGCCGGAGTATGGATTCCATCTCAATCCGTTCACGCTCATCGGTGATTTCATCCAGAGCGTAGGCGGTCCATTTTGGATCATTGGCGTCTATTTTCATTTTGCCCTCCTTTGCGTCTGACCGGATTGTGATTTTTCCCGGATGGTTTTAAGTCCCGTGTGAATAAGAAAGCCGACATTGCTTACTGAAAGATTCGTGATTTGACTGATTTGCAGGTAGCTGAGTTCTCCCTGAAATTTCAGGCGGATCACTTCCTGCTGGTTTGAGGGAAGCGTGTTGAGGATGTTCATTACATCGGAAACCTGCTCCTCTCTCTCCATTGCTAATGAAATCCCCGGCCCGTGCGCCGGCAGATTGAGGTGTGCGTCGCTTAATCCAGTCATACGTTTCTCCTTTCTGAGAACATCCAGCGCACGGTTGCGGCATACCGAGTAAAGCCATTGCGCCAGATGATCGCGGAGCCGGGAATGGTCCTGCCTGCAGAGCTTAAGAAACGTGTCCTGGACGACTTCTTTCGCCCGTTCCACATCGCCGAGGATATGGATCGCGTAGCGCGTCAGCGGACGTTCATACTCTTCCAGTGCCGATGCGATCCAGTCTGTATCCTTCATGCCCCGCAGCCTCCATCTTTCAGACTCTCTGACCTGTATTACGATCGACCAGGGATTTTCTTAGATAAAAACGTTGATTGAAAAATCGGTTTTTGGGAATCACAAATTAAAACGAATAAACACTATCTCTTTATTCGTGTTAATTTGTGTCCATTCGTGAGTATAAATTCAGTTGGCGCACTCGACGATTTCGCTTGCGTTGCCATTCCGATCCACTGCCTGAATTTCATAAATGTATTCATTTCTCGAATCCACGTTTTCGTCACGGAAACTTATCCCCGTGATCAATTCCTCACGTAGCAGTTGACGCGATCCAGCCCGGTCTTTACGGAAAATACGATATCCCGCGACATCAACCGACGCGGACTGCGTCCAAAAAAGCGCGACTCTGCCGTTTTCGGCTATAGCCGTGAAATTCCCGGGAGGTGACGGCGGGAATATATTACGCGCTTCGACTTTCAGAATTTCGGAGCGCCCGCTTTCCGCCAGAGGATTCGAGGCGGCAACAACGCTGACGGCGTAATAGTAGTTTTTATCAAACTTAAAATCGCCGTCCGCGTATTCAGCCGCTACAAGCGGCACGTCGTTTACCGGAGCGAGTGGAGACTCATTCGGGTTTTCCGATCGATAAATATTGTAGGCAATGTGGGTCGGCTGCGCAGCCTCGGCATCCGCGCTTTCCAGCGACGGCGTCCATGTGAGGCGAATTTCGCTTTCAGATAAAACGGCGGCGAGGCCTTCGGGCGCGGACGGTAAAACCATCGGCTGAATAACCGCCTGCCTGCCCAGGCCCGCTGCCTGATTTTTTTCATTTACGAAAACCGCCGCGTAGCGGAACCGCCGAGAATAAACGTTTTCTCCCGGCATTGTACGCGGCGTGTCGCGTATGACAAAAACCTTTCCCCGCATATATTCCTGAAAACTTGAGACGGGAATCGAAAAAATGTGTGCCGCGCCGTCGAAGAAACTTTCTTCGGAAAGCTCCGTGGAAACCGCCGGAGTTTCAGTATGAGCCCTTTCCGTAATCCGGAAAATCTCAAGGGAACGGATCGTCTGCGCCGGACTTCCATCGGTATTCCGTCCAGGAAGAGAAAAAGTCAGGATTACTTCTTCTCCGATCTGTCGCGCTTCGAGATCACGCACGGTTTCGGGAATACGGTGTTCAGGCGGCTTTGGATCGGCGATGCGGGCGCAGCCCCAGCTCGCCAAAAAGATGCAGAGCGCGCAGCATAGAGCCGGAAGTTTTGGAAATTTCATTTTGTTATAAAATATAGCGGCTCAGATCCTTGTCCTGGGCGATGCCTTCAAGCTTTTGGCTGACGAATTCCGCCGTTATCCGGACGGTTTTCGGCTTGCGCTGTTTTCCTTCGAACGACACGTCGTCAAGCAACGCTTCAAATATCGTGTGCAGGCGGCGCGCACCGATATTTTCGCTACTTTCGTTTATCCTGCCTGCCAGACGTGCGATTTCGCGTACGGCGTCGTCGGTGAAATCAAGCTTTAGTCCTTCCGTGCCGAGCAGCGCCGTATACTGCTTTATCAGGGCGTTTTTCGGCTCCGTAATAATGCGGATGAAATCATTTTCTTTTAGATCGGTCATTTCCACGCGGATTGGAAAACGCCCCTGCAATTCCGGTATGAGATCGGTCGGCTTGGAAGTATGAAACGCTCCGGCGGCGATAAAAAGAATATGATCGGTGCGCACCATGCCATAGCGTGTATTAACCGTGGTTCCTTCGACGATCGGCAGAATGTCCCGCTGTACGCCCTCGCGGCTGATGTCCGGGCCGTGTCCCGATTCCCGCCCGGCGATCTTGTCGATCTCGTCAAGGAAGATGATGCCGCTTTCCTCCACGCGGTCCAGCGCTATGCGGGCGACCTGTTCCATATCGACAAGTTTCTGCTCCTCCTCCTGGACGATGTATTCCGCCGCTTCCTCGACAGACATGCGCCGCTTTTTGGGCTTGCCTTCCATCATGCCTGCGAAAAAGTCGCGCATATTGTACTGAATATCTTCCATGCTGGAGCCTTCAAAAAACTGCATCGCCACGGGATTCATGGGATTTTCACGAATGTCGATTTCAACAATACGCTTGTCCAGTTTGCCGTCACGAAATTGTTGACGCATTTTTTCGCGAAAATTTTCGATGCGTTCAAGGTCTTCACTCCCTTCCGAATGAGCGCTTTCGCCCGGTATGCGAGCCGTCGCGCCCAGCAGCAGATCGAGGATTCGCTCCTCCGTGTTCATCTCGGCCTTTTCCTCAATCTCCGTGATTTTCTCTTCGCGAACCATATCGACGGCGATTTCGGTCAGATCGCGCACCATCGACTCTACGTCGCGGCCTACGTATCCGACCTCGGTGAACTTTGTCGCTTCGATTTTCAGAAATGGGGAATTTGCCAGCCGGGCGAGACGGCGGGCGATTTCAGTCTTGCCGACGCCGGTAGGGCCTATCATGATGATGTTCTTGGGCGCGATTTCGTCGGCCATTTCTTCATCGAGCTGACGGCGGCGGACGCGGTTGCGCAGAGCTATGGCGACCGCTTTTTTGGCGGCCTGCTGACCGACTACATAACGATCGAGTTTGGCCACGATCTCTTTTGGAGACATTTCATCAAGTCCGCGAAGCCTTGTTTTACGCGGTATCGGAGTTTTCGGCATTTAATCTCTCTTTGTACTTTATTTAAAAAGATATTGACCGGCGGACGGATGGACGCCGTTATAGTTCATCAACCATGATCTCGCCATTGGTAAAAACGCACATTTCTCCGGCGATTTTAAGGGACTCCTCGGCGATTTTACGGGCTGACAGCTTGCTGTTGCGCACAAGCGCACGCGCCGCCGCAAGCGCATAAGAGCCGCCGGAACCTACCGCCAACAAACCGTCATCCGGCTCAATTACATCGCCCGTACCCGAAATCATGTAGACGTTCTTACCGTCGGCGGCAAGCAGGTATGCCTCAAGATGGCGCAACGCGCGATCCGTGCGCCATTCCTGCGCGAGTTCCACGGCGGCGCGGTTCAGATTTCCCTGAAACTGCTCAAGCTTGGATTCAAGACGTGCCACAAGCGCGAAAGCATCGGCCGTCGCTCCGGCAAAACCGACAAGCACCTGGTCGTTGTAGACACGCCGAATCTTACGGGCGCGCTGTTTTATGATCGTGTCACCGAAACTTACCTGTCCGTCGCCTGCAAGAACGACTTTTCCGTCTTTTTGAACCAGCAGGATCGTCGTTCCGTGAAATGTTTCTTTTCCTGACATAGACGAAAAGTATAAATGCCGGATGGAATGTCTGTCAAATAAGGAAGCGCGGGCGGGGCATACGACGTAAAAGTTTTAGCGGATAGTTGACACGGGAACACCGGCGTCCTCACCGGCGAGATATGTATCAATTCAAACATCATGCTGATATAAACGCACCTGCTTGCGTAAATTCGTGATTCGGTATTTGTTGTACCCACCCTTGCCGGCGGGGGCGCCGGCGTTCCCGGGTACTTCTCAGTTGGCAATAAATTGGGTTTTAAATATTTGCGCCGCTTCGCGAGGAATCCTGATGAAATATCCGGGTCAATGAACGCAGCAGCGTGCGCGCTTTATTGCGCGGAAAAGGAGCGTCAGAGCCGCCGAAACGGATTTCATTATAAAATCGCGTCAGATCAAGCAACGTTTCCGTTGCGGGATGCGAACCGAAACTTTTTGCGAATTCCATAGGCGTCTGCGCCTTTTCCAGAATAAACCCGCGCGACTTGAGAAACACCAGCGTTTCCGCGTAAAAATCAGCGGCGGCGGTTCGCGGATTTTGTTTGCCTCGCCGGAATACAGGGATGCCTAAAATACGCCTATGCGGCCGGTGAAGTATAAAAATCCAAAAAACAACTATAAACAGGATAATCAACAACGTGATTTTTACGGACACCGTCGGTTGCGGTAAAAAATTTAAAACCGCGCGCGCTCGGTTTGCGGAGGAAAAAAGGTATTCGCCTGCGCGGTCTTCCGCCTGATTGACTCGTGTGAAAAATCCGCTTATGACGCTGTATTGCCGCGATGCGTCGTAACCCGTGACGTTTTCCCGCCACCACAACCCGGCGGCTTCCGCGAAATTGGAGAATCCGGCGAAAAAACGCGCGCGCGGCGGTTCCGTTTGAGGTTCGGTCATGGGGGTGGCGTCAAATTCAATCCAGCCATATGGAGGAAACCAGGCTTCCGTCCAGGCATGAGCGTGTTTCCTGCGGACCGTCCAACTGCCGCCGATGGGATTGTATTCGCCCGCGAGAAATCCGCTGGTCATACGGGCGGGAATCCCGACTGCGCGCAGCATTACCGTAAAGGCCGTGGCGAAATGCTCGCAGTTGCCTACGCGCGCGTCGAATAGAAAAAAGGCGAGCGGGTCGCCGCTTTGATGGATGTTATGCATTTGGTGAATTTGTGGAATTGCGTCAGTGTAGCCGTAATTCGAACGGAGCCAAATTTCAAGCGCGCGCGCCTTGTCATACTGCCGATCATATCCATCCGTGATTTCGCGCGCCAGTTTGATTATGCGCGGATCCAGTTTCGGAAGCTGCATCCATGTCGAGCTTATGTCGTCCGGAGCGGGTGTCCAGCCGGAAATCATGCCGCCGTCCGGGCGGATGGCATCGGAAACGACGACGTATGCGGCTTTGCCTTTCGCTGGATTTTGCGTGAAAAGATTGTCGGACAAATCGCGCCGCATGAATCCGGCGTCGATGGAAACCGCAAGCGCACGATGCGCGGCAAAGATCGTATTTATGGAAGTGTCTTCCATGAAAAATGTCTGTCGCAGCAATTCGAAACCCATTGCAGACTCTTCAAGTTTATAAAAGCCTCCCTGTACGGCGACTGACTGTTGTTCGTGTCGGCGAATAAGCGTCCAAGTGCGCCCGTCGAAATTATCAAAAGAAATTCCACGCCATTTAAGGTTGTACGGGAGGCGCTCTTTCGGAATATCCGTTTTTACGCGCATGACGACGGCGTCAGGCTGCCGTATGGATTCCAAACGTCCCGGTTCCAGTTTTATGATTTCCTCTATGGAGTCGATAAATGAAGCGTCATCGACCGGCGGCGGCGTTCCGCTTTTCGCGGGCAGTCGCGGAAAAAAGAAAAACAGCGGGATTGAGGCGACCGCCAACGCGACTGAAATTCCGGTCACGGTTGAAAAATACACGCGGATAGGGAAGGCGGGTTTTGCAACATTTTTCTTGCCGGCGGATTCGTTCCGCGAATTATCGTCAATGGATTTCACATGGAGATTCGCGGCGCTGCGGCGCAGTTCAAAAAGAATCAGCGATGATATGCCTGAAATTATGAATACCGCAAAGCAGGACCAGAACACCGCTCCCGTCTGTCGCGCGGCGACTAAAATCCATTGCACTAAACCGAAATAATACAAAGGAAGCCAGTCTTTGTCGCTCGCGCGCGTGACAAGTTTCACCGTTATTGCGAACCAGATTGCGTGAAGCAGTACGCGCCGCCAGTCCGGCGTGAAAAGAAAGCGGTCCACTGGTATGAAGCAGATATAGATAACCGCCGCGGCGGCGAAAAAACACGGTGGAAGCTTGCGGCGCAACCGCGTGGTATCGAAAAACCAGCCGGCGGCAAACGCCGCCGCGAGAAGCGATATCGAAACGATGTTGCCAATTCCAGAAATTCCAAAGATTTCAAAGGCCGCCGCCGCTGCGATCGTCGACGAACTAATCAGGCAAAAGGACGACACCTTAAAACGTTTTTCCGCGATCATTGTTCCTCCGGACAAAGCGTCTTAAATGGAATGATGCGCGCGAAATGCCGAATCGCCGCCGGAAAACATTCCTCTGAGCGCGGCGTCAGGATGATGCTCGACGCCTGATTTGAAATCAGTTTTTGCAAATCCTCCGCATTAAACATGCCCGACTGCGTCGCCGCGGCGGATTCGTCATGAAATATCCGGACTAAGGCCAGGGCTTCCAGAATTCGGTACAGGTGCCTGTCGCCGGAAGCGGCCGGAATATGAATTTCAGGCGTAATAAATTCGAGCAAGGCTCCTTCGTTTATGAAATGCGCGGCGAGTCCCGCAGCGAGCGAAACGCCTTTTTCAAAGAGTTCGCCGGTTATTTCGGCATTCTCCTGCTCGACTTTTTCCTTAGCCGTGTGCGTGTCTCTGCGCGTATCCAGAAAAAGAAGGCATTTGAATTCATCATCGGCAGCATATTCTCGCGCCATCAGTTTTCGTGTTTTGGCCGTCGCCTTCCAGTCAATGGCGCGCGCGCTTTCACCGTCCTGGTACTCGCGGATGGAATAGAAATTCTCACCCGACCCGCGCCGCCGGGTTTCCCTGCGGCCTGAAAGAAGATCAATTTTCAAAAACTTCGGAATTTCGCCGGGCGCGGGATAAACGAGTAATTCCTGTGAAGGCAGCGGATTCCGCCGCTCGAAAAATCCAAATGGGAATCGGGTGGAAACCTGTAGTGTCTGACGTCGCCGCCCACGGCGCGGAAATGATTGCTCAAGGCGTTCGGAGCGGGTTTCACCCGCGCGGAGAATCGGGAAACAGGCTGTGCCATGTTGTTTTTCCCGTACATTTTTCGCTAGAGGTTTCATTTCTTCCACGAAAACGGCGATTGATGGAAACAACCGCTTCGTGTTTGTCAGCGATACCCTGGTTGTAATGGGTTTTCCGGCAAATATGCGGTCGGGCGTTTGCAGCGTCAGCGCCAGTTGCTTCAGCGTGTTTCGGGAAACAATGCCTGAAACGACGATTGCCGAAAGAGTCACGGCTAAAAGCACGTAAAGAACGCTTCCGCCGCCACGAACCGCCGAAAGCGATACCAGCAGCACGAAAATAAGATAGGCGCCACCGGTTTGCGTAAGACCGAATAGGAAACGGTGAATAAATGCCTGTGCGGGCGAATCAGTGCGTTGCGCGGTGCCCGCAACCTCGGCATATTGGCTGATATATGCCTCGGTTTCTGCGCTCCGTGCGCCTTGCGCTTCATCCCGCACAGACATTTATTCAGCGTTTCCTTTTAAATAGGGATTTCGATGCATCTGAGTATTTCAGCAAGAATCGCCTCGGCTTCTTCGCTGCGTTTGTGATGCGACGAGTAATCCGCACTGACGACCAGGCGGTGCGCCAGAACAACCGTCGCAAGCTGCTTTATGTCGTCCGGAATACAGTAATTACGTCCTTCAATATACGCCATAGCCTGTGCTGCTCGGCGCAGGGCCAGGGCTGCGCGCGGACTTGCTCCGAGTATGAGAAATTCCGACTTGCGCGTAGACTCCACGATAGCCATCAGGTAGTCGAGCAGCGATTCATCGACGCGAATGTCGCGCACCTTTGCCTGCGCCGCAAGGATATCATTGGCCGCGCACACCCGCGCGACAACATCGTGGTCTGCGCAATTACCGTCGCTTGTGCGTCGCAGCAGCTCTTTTTCCGCATCACGCGCCGGATATCCCATGCGAATACGAATCATGAAACGGTCAAGCTGCGACTCCGGAAGCGGGTATGTTCCATGGTATTCGACCGGATTTTGTGTGGCGGCCACCATGAAAGGGCGTGGGAGCGCGCGCGTGGCGTCGTCGACGCTGACTTTTCCCTCGTTCATTGCTTCGAGCAGCGCGCTTTGCGTTCGCGGCGCGGCGCGGTTGATTTCATCAGCCAGCACGATATTGGCGAAGATAGGCCCTTTGCGAAAATTAAATTTTCCATCGGCCGGATCAAATATCGAAACGCCGGTGATGTCTGATGGCAGCAGGTCGCTGGTGAACTGGATTCTCCGGAAGGCGCAATCGAAAGAACGCGCGAGCGTCTGCGCCAGCGTGGTTTTTCCGACGCCAGGAACGTCTTCGATCAAAAGATGTCCTTCGGCCAGAAGGCAGATCAGCGACAACCTGACCGCCTCGCTTTTTCCGCGCACGACGGTTTCGATTGCCGCCTGCATATTTCTGATTTTGTCTAAGACGGGATCTGTTCCCATTATTTAAAATAAATTCTTCTGATTCGATGGGGGAATAATCCGGAAATGTTCGAACGCCTTTCGGGTCGCCATACGGCCGCGCGGCGTTCTGTCCAGAAAACCTATCTGCATCAGATAAGGTTCGTAAATATCTTCAATTGAATTTTCATCTTCACTTATGGCCGCAGCCAGGGAGCCGACGCCTACCGGCCCGCCGTTGTATTTTTCAAGAATAGTCAGCATCAGCTTGCGGTCGATTTCATCAAAACCGTAAGCGTCCACCTCCAGCATTTGCAATGCGTCCATAGCGACAAGCCGTGTAATGCGGCCGTCAGCTTTGACTTCGGCGTAATCACGGACGCGACGCAGGAGGCGGTTGGCGATGCGCGGTGTTCCACGGCTACGCGCGGCGATTTCAAGCGCGCCGTCTTCGTCTATGGCGACGCCGAGCTTTTGGGCCGACTGACTTACAATCGTTCGCAAATCTTCCGGCGTATAAAACTCAAGCCGGTGAATGATGCCGAAGCGCGCGCGCAGGGGCGCAGTAAGAAGCCCCGCCCGCGTTGTGGCTCCCACAAGTGTAAAGCGCGGCAGGGGCATCTTGATGCTCCGCGCGCCGGGACCTTCGCCGATTACTATGTCGATATAAAAATCCTCCATTGCCGGATAGAGTATTTCCTCAATGGCGGGATGAAGGCGATGAATTTCGTCGATAAACAGCACGTCGTTCTGTTTAAGGTTTGTGAGAATCGCGGCCAGGTCGCCGCGTTTTTCGATGACCGGCCCGCTTGTCGAACGGATATCGACCTTCATTTCGGCGGCGATGATGGCGGCCAGCGTCGTTTTTCCAAGTCCGGGCGGTCCGTAGAGCAAAACGTGATCGAGGTGTTCCTGGCGTTTTAACGCGGCCTGTATGCTGATTTCTATATTGTCCTTGACCTTCTGCTGGCCGATGTACTGGCGCAGCGTCTGCGGCCGCAGGGTCTGCTCGAAAGATTTTTCCTCATTGACCGAAGTCGGATTCAGAAGCGCGTGCGAAAACTCCTTTCCCCCCATATTCGCTCCGTGTCACCCTACCCGGCCAGCTGCCGCAGGGCGTTTTTCAAAATTCCTTCAAACGTCCGGTCCGCGCCGTCTTTGCGCAATGCCAGCGATATGGCTTTTTCCGCCGCCGGTTTCGGATAGCCGAGATTAATGAGGGCCGAAAGTATATCTTCCTCGATTGCCTGCGGAGCTCCGGACGCATTTATCGCTTCGGCCTGTTCCGGCAGAACGAACGCCGCCATCTGCCCTTTAAGTTCCAGCGACAGACGTTCGGCCGTTTTACGCCCGACGCCGGGGATCGACATCAGCCGGGCGGTATTGCCTTCCGCCAAGGCCCGCGCCAGCTCATGAACAGGCGCGCCTGAAAGGATGGTGATTGCGAGCTTGGGCCCGACGCCGCTGATTGCTATAAGTTTCAGAAAAAATTCCTTCTCCCGCAGGGAGTGAAATCCAAAGAGGATGAGCGCATCCTCGCGGACATGCGTATGGATCTTCAGCGTGACTTCGTTGCCTTCGTCCGGCAGCTCGTAAAAACTGGTCAGGGGAATGTTGATCTCGTAACCGACCCCCTGAACGTCGATAAGCAGAACGTTGGGTTTTTTACTCAGCAGTTTTCCGCGTAATTGTCCAATCATATCTAAAAGGCGTCCATGAATATTGAAAATATTGAAAAATGATTATTGCCCGGCGGAGTTTTTCACGCAATCAAAAATGTACGTGAAACTCAATCGGTGCGGCTGATAGTGGCGTAAAGCCCGTTGTGAAAAGAACCACAAATGAACATGAATGAAAACATTCCGCTGATTCGTGTCTATCAGGAAAATGTTGATTAATCCGGATATTTCATACCGATTCGTAGCGAGGCGTATATGGAAATATATCGAGGTTACGAGCAACGAAGCGATTCGCCCGCACAGGCTATTAATCGGCGTTTCCTTAGTGTTCATTCGTGGTTCTTTTATAATAAATAAAATGCCGCGCCCTCTCGCGAAACATATATGTGAGTAATACTGTATAATTCATACGGTACCGAAAGAGGAAGGCAAATATGAATGTGATAAGGAGCGAAGAAGCGTGAACGTTATTGAATTTGAACCAGTGGGGCGGCGCGGGGAATGTCCGGAAAACGAATCGCTTCTGGATTCGGCACGGCGCCTGGATGTGGATATCGTGAGGCTATGCAACGGCGTCGGCGTCTGCGGGCGCTGCAAGGTTCAGATCATAAACGGAGAAGTTTCGCCGATTTCCGCCAAGGAAAAAGAAGTCCTGACGGAAAAAGAGATTGGGTTGAACTATCGGCTTGCCTGCCTGACGCGCCCGTTCGGAAATGTAAAAGTTCATGTGCCGCCGGAGTCGCTGACCGCGCCGCAACGTACGCAGGTTGAGGGGCTTGAGCTTGACGTCACGCCGGAACCTTCTTTTAGGAATGTGAGCGTATGGCTTACACCGCCGACGATTGAAAAACAACTTGCGGATGAAACGAATCTTCTGAACACGCTGAATCGGGCAGGCACGGGCGCTGAGAGATTTGATCTTGAGGCGCTGCGGCGTATGCCGTTGTTGCTGCGTGCGGAAAGCTGGCGGGCGCGCGCGGCTGTGCGTGACGGCGAGGTTATCGCGGTTGAAAGCGAGTCCGCCCGCTGGTGCGGCATGGCCGTCGATATCGGCACGACGAAAATAGCCGTCTACCTTGTGGATATGGAAAGCGGCAAAACTCTCGCTTCCAGGGGCTTGATGAACCCGCAAATTTCATATGGCGAAGATGTCGTGTCGCGTATTTCATCCGCGAGCCGCTCTACTGAAAACGCCGAAAAATTACAGGCGCTGCTCGTAGAAGCACTTAACGAAACCCTCGCGTCGCTGTGCGCCGAGGTTGGTGTAGATATCCGCTGCGTCGCAGATTCAGTGATTGTCGGCAATACGGCGATTCATCATCTTTTCCTGAAGCTTCCCGTCGGCCAACTTGGTCTTGCGCCTTATGTGCCGGCCCTGCGAATGGAGATAGATGTCAAGGCGCGCGACATCGGACTGAAAATGGCGCCCGGCGCGTATGTACACCTTCTGCCCAATATTGCCGGTTATGTCGGCGCCGACCATGTCGCCATGATTCTTGGAACAAGCCTCGCGGACGCTTCAGGAGTGACGCTGGCGATAGACATAGGCACGAATACGGAAATCTGTCTTAACAACCGTGGGGAAATGGCTAGCGTTTCATGCGCTTCCGGGCCGGCTTTCGAAGGCGCGCACATTAAACACGGTATGCGTGCCGCTTCCGGAGCAATTGAACATGTGCTAATTTCCGACGGTCAACTGGTATTGCAGACGATTGGTGGAGAAGCGCCGGCCGGAATCTGCGGTTCGGGCCTGCTTGATACGGCGGCGCAGATGCTGTTGAACGGCCTGATGGATCATTCTGGAAAAATCCTGCCGCATCCGTGGGTGCGCATACGCGAGGACGGCATGAAGGAATTTGTTCTTGCCGAACGTTCCGGAAAGGAAGACATAACTATTTCGCAGAAGGATATCCGCGAGCTTCAGCTTGCGAAGGCCGCGATTCGCCTTGGCATCCGCGCGCTTACGGAGGACGCGGGGATCGAGGAATCCGGGATCGACGAAGTGATTATCTCCGGCGCGTTCGGTACGTTTATTGACGTGGAAAGCGCGATCGCCATCGGAATGCTGCCGCCGCTACAGCGCGAGCGATTCAGACAGGTCGGAAACGCCGCCGGGACAGGCGCTCGCCTTGCGCTGGTTTCTCAAAAAAAACGCAGGGAAGCTGCGGCAACGGCCTCGCGCATACGCTACGTCGAACTTGCGGCGATATCCGAATTTAACCTTAAATTCGCCGAATCGAGTTGTTTTGGGGCGTAAAGGGGAACGTTCCCTTACTTGGTAAAATGCGATAATCTCTGGTGTGCCTATCCGGTAGCCGGCGAAATTATGAAAGTATTGAAAGGGCGGTAATGCGAAAATTTCTGATCACTGCGGTTTTGATTCTCCCGGTCGTTTTTGCCGTCTATTTTCTGATCGGAGAACGTGAAGCTCCGACCTTTCTAACAGTCCAGGCTGCGCGGCAGGAAATCAGAATGATAGTCAGTACTAATGGTGTTATCGAACCCATTGAGCGCAGCGAAGTTTACGCTCCGATCGACGGCCGCGTCACCCATATCTCCGCCCGGGAAGGCGCGGAGGTTGCCGCCGGGCAGATACTGATGGAGCTGGAATCTGAACAAATCCGTACGGCTCTCGCGCAAGCCAACACAAATTTACTTGAAGCCAGACGGGCGGAAAAAGAGGTTTTATCCGGCCCGCCGAAAGATGAAATCGCTGCGCTTGTCGCAGCCATTGATGAAGCATCACTTCAACTGAAAGAAACTGAAAAGGACCTGGAAATCGAGGAAGCGCTTTTTGTACGCGGCGCGGTCGCGCGTGTCGCCGTGGACGCCCTGCGTAAACAGCGTGATCAACTGCGGCAGCGCGTTGACGGCCAGGAACGCCGAAAGCAGGAACTTCTCGACCGCTATTCACCCGAGGAAAAACAGTGGGAAAAGGACAAAGTCAGTGTACTCGCCGATCAGGTGCGATTTCTGGAACAACAGTTGCTGCTCCAAACGGTTAAATTTCCTCAAAGCGGCCGCGTCTATTCGCTTGAAGTCAAGCCCGGCGCTTACGTTGTGCGGGGACAACTGCTGGCGAAGATCAACCAGCCGGGTAAAATACGCCTTCGCGCCTATTTCGACGAACCCGACCTTGGCAGAGTGGCAAAAGGACAATTGGTTGAGGTCAAATGGGATGGACTGCCGGACCACAAGTGGACGGGCGTGGTTGAACAACCGGCGGAACAGGTGGTCTCGATGGACAACCGCACCATCGGTTATGTTATTTGTTCGATCGAAGGCAGTCCGGAGGAACTGATTCCAAACCTGAACATGAAGGTTGAAATAACGACCATGCGAAAACCGGATGCGATTGTGGTTCCGCGCAGCGCCGTTTTCAGCCCGGACGGGACACGTTCCGTGCGGGTTTTCGACGGTAAAACCGCGGTCACAAAGCCGGTTGTTTCAGGCATAGTTACGACCGAGGAAATTGAAATTCTCGAAGGCGTAAGCGTGGGTGAGGAAGTAATCTTAAATCCCCTGGATTCAATGAAACGTTAGGGAAATGCTGATTAATTGTCTGCGCGGGATGAAGCGCAAGGCGCACGGAGCGTAGGAACCGCGGCATTTATCGAAATATGTCGAGGTTGCGAGCAACGCGCAACGCACCGATTCGCCCGCACAGGCAATTAATCAGCGTTTCCTTGGAGAAGTATCAACCTGCTATAATAATAGTTTTACATAAATTGACTTTATGTCGAATATCGAGGTGCAAAATGTCAGTAAAAGAAGAACATCCCGTACAGATCATTGCAGATCCGACGTTGAGTTCGACGCGAATTTATGCCAATTACGTTCAGGTGAGCGCGTCCCCCGTAGACTGCACCCTGACGTTTTGCGAAGTAATTGGTCCTCAGAGCGAGGAAGACGCGCTTCGAGTGCAGAAAACCGGAGTACTCCCCGCTCCGATAAAGGCGGTTATCGCCGTTCCGGTGCAAATTCTGGACGGACTGATTCAGGCGCTCATCGCCCAGCGCGACAAACAGGCGATGCCTGGCCGTTCTTTTACAGGCGCGGGACCAACAGTACAGTAAATAAACAGGAAGTCCGCCGGCTTTTTCGGTGGACTTCCCGTAAATAAAAAACTGCAGGCTTGAAAACTTATGGCCAATGAGAATGAAATTAAAACAACGGTAAACCGCAGAGAATTCGTAAACCGTTCGCTGCGCGCAGGCCTTGGCGCGGTCGGTGCGTCGGGCGTCGGACTATGGCTCGCGTCGCGCAGTGAACATCCACAGCGTGTTCAGGCTGCGGGTCTTGTGCGTAATTATCGAATATCGTTTAACGCCGGCGAGATGCCCCCGATGGTGGTAGTGGAAAACGGTTCCCCCGAACAACTGGTTGACTCGGCCATGGAAGAGCTTGGCGGAATGCAACGCTTTATCTCCCGCGGCGACGTCGTGGTGCTCAAACCGAATATAGGCTGGGATCGCGTGCCGCAGCAGGCCGCCAATACCAATCCGGATATTGTGAAGCGCGTAGCGGAACTCTGTTTTGACGCGGGAGCAAAAAAAGTAATTGTAACCGACGTTTCATGCAACGATCCACGGCGCTGTTTTCAGCGCAGCGGTATTGCGGCGAGCGCCGGAGCCGCCGGGGCCGAAGTGATCCTGCCCGAGGAACACAGGTTCCGGAATTACCGACTCGGCGGCGAGCTTTTATCCGTCTGGCCTGTTCTTGTGCCTATGATCGAAACGGATAAAATAATCAACCTTCCCATTGTCAAACATCACAACCTCTGTCGCGCGACGCTTGGGTTAAAAAACTGGTACGGGATGCTGGGCGGCAGACGGAATCAACTCCATCAGAATATTGAAGTGGGAATTACCGATCTGGCCAACTTCATCCGTCCGACACTGACCATACTTGACGCCTACCGTATTCTGATTACCAACGGCCCGCAGGGCGGTAACCTCGACGACGTTCGAACGATAAAAATGCTCATCGCCGGAACAGATCCTGTCGCCATTGATTCTTTCGGCGCGACGCTGCTTGGCGTCGAAGTCGGCGATCTGCCGTATCTGAACGTTGCAGCGTCAAGAGGGCTTGGAGAGGTTGACTTTAAAAGGCTCGATGTTAGAAACATCAGGCTCGCGTAATTTTAATTAGAGAATCCGATATGAGTGAAAGCAGTGAAAAAACCAGGACCGGGCACGGACGCGTATTACAATTGCTTCGCAGAATTTCCCAGATTGTTTTTCTTATTATTTTTCTTACCCTGTTTTTTAAAACCGAATATCGCGGGGAGTCCGAAGCGGGGCTGATTGAAACGAACGCGCCGGTCAGTATTTTCCTTGAAATGGACCCGCTGGTCGCAATCACGACGGCCATTGCTACGCACACGCTTTATGGCCGTGTGGTATTCGCTCTGATCCTGATAGCCGGCGTAATTATTGTGGGACGTTTTTTCTGCGGCTGGATCTGTCCTTTCGGCACGATCAACCATTTCTTTTCCAGTTTCAAGCCCGAACGAAAAGGAATGAAACGCATCGAAAGCAATCGCTACAAAAAATGGATGCACGCGAAGTACTACATCCTTTTCGCTGTGATCGCGCTGGCGCTGTTCACCTCACTTCAGGCCGGATTGCTGGATCCGATTCCTTTTCTTGTGCGTTCGCTTGCGACCGGGATCATGCCGGGAATTGATTATACAGTGCGGCATACGCTTGACGCTTTTTACGAAACGAATATCGGCGTTCTGCACGGCATTGCCAATGTCGGGTACGCCGTTTTCAGCGGTACTCTGCTGGGTTATAAGCCGCAGTATTTCAACTATGGCGTCATTACAGGCGTAATTTTCCTTTTTATCCTGGTGATGAACCGCTTTATTACACGCTTCTGGTGCCGTGGCATTTGCCCGCTCGGCGCGTTTTTGGGGCTTATATCACGTTATTCGATTTTGGGTATGCGCAAGGAACATGCCAAATGCGATGACTGCAATCTTTGCCTGCTTCACTGTCAGGGCGGGTGCGACCCCCAGGGGCGTGTCCCCGTAAAGCAGGCGGATTGTCTTCTCTGTTTTAACTGTGAAGGCGTTTGTAAGAAAGATGCCGTAAAATTTGAGTTCTTTCCAAATCAAAATGCCGAATCGGTTCAGACGCTGCCCGACCTGAAACGCCGCCGCGTTATGGAAAGCTTCGCCGTCGGTGCCGTCACGCTGCCGCTTATGCGGTCAAGCCTGGGACTCGATAAAAATTTTAACGAGCGGCTGCTCCGTCCGCCGGGGGCGGTGGCAGAGAAGGAATTCCTGGCGCGCTGTATTCGCTGCGGCCAGTGTATGAAGGCGTGTCCGACCAACTGCATTCAGCCGACGCTTTTTGAGGCCGGTATCGAAGGGCTCTGGACGCCGATTCTGATGATGCGTGTCGGAGCGTGCGAATATAACTGCGTTCAGTGCAGCCAGGTTTGCCCGACCGGCGCGATTTGGAAGATGACGGAGGACGAAAAACTCGGAAAAGTCGCGCGGCCGGGAATATCCGGAGAACCGAAGCCTGTTAAAATCGGAACGGCGTTCTATGATCGCGGCAGGTGCCTCCCGTGGTCGATGGATATTCCGTGCATCGTTTGTGAGGAATTTTGCCCGGTTTCTCCCAAGGCGATCTGGGTGATTGAAGAACAGGTGACAAAATCCGATGGAAGCGTTATTACCGTGCAGCAGCCTCGGGTTGACGTGGATCGCTGCGTGGGTTGCGGCGCTTGTGAAAACGTCTGCCCCGTACAGGATAAGCCCGCAATCTATGTGACGAATATTGGAGAGACGCGCTCACAGACTAATCAGATTCGTCTGGAGAGCGGCTCGTATAATTAAAAAATATTAAGGAGAGAAATTTTATGAATTCCAGAAAGGCCTTGTCGTTAACCGCCATACTTTTACTTCTTTTCTGCGCGGCATGCGGCGGTAATGATTCGTCCCGCACCCGCACGTCATCATCAGCGCTTTCCCCGGAAGACGCGCGATTGGAAGCGTTGCTGCCCGGGAGCAATGAGGCCGCCGGATGGACGCGGGGAGAGGAAGTTCGCTTTTTTGACGCGGATAATTTGTGGGAATTTATCAACGGCGCGGCGGAAAATTTTCTGATCTATGGCTTTGATAAAGTCGCGACGGCGGATTATGACAGCGCCGAACACCCGTCGCAAGTCGTGGTCGAGATATACCAGATGGCGGATCCGCGCAATACTTTCGGTATTTACGCTTCGGAACGCAATACGGATTCGACATTCAAACCGATCGGCGCGGAGGGTTACGTCGGCGGCACGGCGCTTAATTTCTGGGCGGGAAACTATTACATCAAGATGACGGTTTTTCAGGAAAGCGAATCTCTACAGCGTGAGATGGAAAAACTGGCGGATGTCATCAGCCGTAAAATAGGCAATACGGGCGCATTGACGCTGCCGGAAATAGCGCTTTTCCCGAAGGAGAATCAGGTTCCACATTCCGTCCGGTATCTTGCGCAGGATGTTCTCGGCCAAAGATATTTCAAGGATGGATTCGAATCGGTATATAAGACCGGCGACAGGGAATCAAAGCTTGTGATCGCGCTTCCGGGCGACGAAGACGCCGCGAAGGAGGCTATCGTCAAGTACAAAGAGTTTACGGCTTCAAGCGGCAAGGTGGCGCGTGAAGTGACAACACCAGGCGACGGCGGATTTGTCGGCACGGACGGCTATTACGGGAACATGGCCGCCGTTCGCAGCGGCAGCCGCATTTTTATTTCCCTTGGCGAATCTTCCCTGGACAACGCGCTGGCCCAGGTCGCGGCTTGCATAAAGTAGAACACCTGCAAATTTGAACTACGAATGGACACGAATTAACACGACTTTTTGGAGGGTCGGCAAAAGTCCTTTTCGTGTTTATTCGTGGTTCAAAAAGAAAGATTTATGGAAAACGCTATTGCGTTGAATCACATCACCAAGACGTTCGGATCCAAAACAGCCGTTCGGGACTTTGATCTGACCGTTCCGCGGGGCGCGTTGTATGGATTAATAGGCCCGAACGGCGCGGGAAAAACAACCCTCATCCGCATGATCCTCGCTATTCTATTCCCGGATTCCGGAGAATTGTCGGTCCTGGGACAATCTTCCATTGAAGCTGTCAGGCATCGGATAGGTTATCTGCCGGAGGAACGCGGCGTCTATAAAAAAATGCGCGTCGGCGAATTTCTTGCGTTTATGGCACAGCTCAAGGGAATGAGCGACTCCGACATCCGTCGGCTCGTTCCTGAATGGTTGAAAAAGGCGGGGCTTCCAGACGTCATGAAAAAACGCTGCGAGGAACTCTCCAAAGGAATGCAGCAGAAAATCCAGTTCATCACGTCGGTCATTCACAAGCCGGATCTTCTGATTCTGGATGAACCTTTCAGCGGACTGGATCCGGTTAATCAAAGACTGCTCCGCGATCTCGTGCTGGAAGAACGTCGACGCGGCGCGACAATCCTGTTTTCCACGCATGTTATGGCACACGCGGAGCAGCTTTGCGACCATATCGTGATGGTTCACCGGGGAAACAAGGTACTGGACGGAACGCCGGCGGAAATTTTGCAAACATCCGATTACCGGTGCATCCTGTTTGAACCGCTCGAATCTTCCACGGATATTGAAAAACTCAGGAACACGCCGGGCGTGAGCGAAATTAAACACGAGAACGTTCCGTGGGAAATCACGCTTTCGGAAAGCGCCGTCCTTACGAAAGTTATTCCCGCTCTGGCCGCCGCGACGGTTCCCGCGCACATTCAAATCCGGCGACCGACACTGGAAGACATCTTTGTTTCCATCGTAACGGGAAAGGACGACGACTCCGAGGGACTACGAACGGCGCTGCGCGATGAAAACCGGGAGGCTGAATAATGAAAAAGATGCTTGTGGTTGCGAAGCGTGAGTTTTTGGCGACGGTCACAGCCAAAGGATTCTTATTCGGTATTCTTCTGACTCCTTCCATGGTCATTCTGATGATACTTTTTTTACCCCGAATGATCACGCAAACGCCGCCGCGTACGGTCGGAGAAATCGCGGTTATTGATTCCTCCGGAGAGGTTGCCGCCGGAATACGCGACTGGCTGTCGCCTGAAAAATTCATTGAACGGCGCGAAGCGGAACAGAGACGGTTGAAAGAATTAACAACGGCGATGGGCGGGGCCGCGGCTGAAGCGGCCGTTGGAACCGTGGTCGGAAAAGCGGTTGAAGGAGTTCCAAATATAACCGTGACGGCGCTGACATCCACGGATGCTGAAAAAGCAAAGGATTTATTAAAACTTCCCGCGCCGAAACCGGGAAGCGGAGTAACTGCGCGCCTCGCCGTTGTTGTGATTCCCGATGAATCGCTGCGTCCGCCGGAGGGTGAAGCGGCGTCAGTCGGCGCTTATGACCTGTTTATTCGAAGCAAACTTGACGACCGGCTGATCAACGAAATCCAGACCGCCATTTCACGCGTTCTGGGATCAACCAGGTTGCGGCTTGCGGGTTTCGATCCTGAACGGGTCGGAACGCTCACGCAGGTGGATCGTTCCCAACCGTGTGTGGTAACGGCGGGAGGCGAACAGAAATCCAGCCAGGCGTTGAAAGCGGCGCTTCCATTTGTTTTAATGGCAATGTTGTTTATATCCGTCCTCACCAGCGCAAGCAGCCTGATGACGACCACGATTGAAGAGAAATCCAATCGCGTCGTGGAATTACTGCTTTCAACAGTGACGGCGATGGAACTGATGACGGGTAAAATTCTTGGTCAGATGGGTGTCGGTGCGTTGATTCTAATTCTTTATACGGGGCTCGGCTTCACGGCGCTGACGGCTTTCGCCTCAAGCGGCCTTCTGGATCCCTTGCTGCTTGCATATCTGGTTGTATTTTTCATTCTTACGTATGTGACAGTCGCCGCGTTGATGGCGACTATCGGCGCTGCCGTGAGCGATCTGCGCGACGCGCAGTCCTTGATGATGCCGGTTATGATGGTTCTCATAGTGCCGATGCTTATGATGGTTCCCGTCACTAACCAGCCGAATTCACTGCCGGTAACCGTTCTGAGTTTTATACCGCCGATTGGGAATTTAGTAATGATGGTACGCCTGTCCACTAATACCCCTCCGCCGGTGTGGCAGGCAATTCTGGCAATCCTGGTCAGTGCGGGGGGAGCGTATTGCGCGCTACGATTTGCCGCCAAAGTGTTCCGCGTAGGTCTGCTGATGTTCGGCAAGCCGCCCACATTTGGAACTCTAGTGCGCTGGGCGAGAATGTCCGATTGAAATAATTAAGGAGGTAAAAATGTCGAATCTATACGCTGTGATCATGGCCGGTGGACGTGGCGAGCGGTTTTGGCCTCTCAGCAGCCGCAGAAAGCCCAAGCCGTTCATATCACTCCTTGGAAGGGATTCTCTTTTACGCAGCACGGTCATTCGCATCCAGCCGCTGATTCCGCATGAACGCATTTTGATTTCCATAGGTGCAGAGCACTTTGATATCGCGCGCGAACAACTTCCTGAAATCCCGAGAGAAAATTTTCTGGTTGAACCGTTCGGCCGTGATACATCCGCGTGTTTGGGCTTCTGCGCCCTGCACATTGAACAGCGTGACAGTGACGCCTTAATGCTTGCGCTTCCGGCGGACCATTACATCGAAGACGATATTGCCTATCTGAATACAATCCGGATGGGGCTGTACAACCTGGAGGGTTCGAACGGCGTGGTTTTCGGTATAAAGCCCACACGCCCGGAAACAGGCTATGGCTACATTCTTGCAGAAAAGCCTGCGGACGGCGATAGGGCCTGGCCGGTAATCCGCTTTGTCGAAAAACCGGACGAGGCCACGGCGGCGCGGTATCTGGCCGAAGGCGGCTATTATTGGAACAGCGGTATGTTCATCTGGAAAAACCGGACATTACTTGCCCTGTTCGAGAAATATATGCCCGAAGCTTTCGATTCGCTTCATCGGCTGCGTCCACTGATCGGAGACGAAACCGCCGGTGAGAAAATCAGGGATATCTTTTCAACTTTGCCGCGCATTTCAATAGATTTTGGGATCATGGAAAAAGCCGACGGCTTGCGGCTTATTCCGGCCGATTTCGGCTGGAGCGATATCGGCAACTGGGAGGCCCTTAGCCGCGCCCTGGCGCCGGATTTGAATGGCAATGTCATTCAGGGTCGCGCAACCGTTCTTGAGGCCGAAAACTGTGTCATATATTCACAGTCCGATACGATTGCCGCGTTCGGCGTTTCAAATTTAGTAATAGTTCAAGCTAACGGCAGGGTCCTTGTTACAACGCAAGACAAGGCCGCCGACCTGAAAAAACTGATCACGATGATGGATGAATCCGGGTGCTGAGAGGGCAAAGGCGTTTTTAAAACGCGAATGGACACGAATTAAGAAAATGCTGATTAATTGTCTGTGCGGGATGAAGCGCAAGGCGCACGGAGCGCAGGAACCGAGGCATATACAGAAATATGTCGAGGTTACGAGCACCGCGCTATGCAGCGATTCGCCCGCACAGGCAATTAATCAGCGTTTTCTTAACACGAATGCGCCGAAGCACCCTAAAATGAAATATTGCTAAAATGTAAAAATTGCAATTTGCATGAAACTGATGTATGCACGACGTTACAGTTAAAGCGAATTTTTGACATGAGAACGCGGGAGTCCTCGCCTGCGGGAAATGTATCAATCCAAATCCTATTATGAGTTATATCCCGTTTTCATCCATTCCGGGCCATTCCGCATTGTTCTTGAAATATCTGGATAAGGACGCTGCCGCCCTGCGCTTTTATTCATACGCGGCAACGATGGAATCGTTGGAGAAAGCCGCGCGCGAAATTGCCGCAAGACCCTTTCCACGCAACGAAATTGCCGCGGTTCTTAGTCGGCAAAACGAATCATTCGGCGCGGACAGCGAAGTATTCCGTTCAATCGACGCGTTGAAAAAAAGTGACAGTGTTGCGGTTGTAACCGGCCAGCAGACAGGGCTTTTCATCGGGCCGCTTTACACGATTTACAAGGCGCTGACCGCCGTCCGGCTTGCGGCGGAACTTAGACGGCGCAGAGTTAACGCGGTTCCGGTTTTCTGGATGGAAGCGGATGATCACGATTTTCAGGAAGCAACCCGGCGTACCGTACTTGACGATTCGGGATATGCGCGAACCATTGATTTTGGCTCGAAACTTTTTCCGGAAACTGAAATCGCCATGCGTTCTGTCGGTGCGCTTCGTTTCAACGACAACATCAGGGATGCGATAAAAGACTATATAGCCGTAATTCCCGATTCCGAATGGAGGGCCGGGGTAACGGAAATGCTGGAAACGGCTTACGCGCCTGGCGGAAGTTTTGCCGAGGCCTTTGCCGTTCTTATGCATAGGCTTTTACCTGAAACCGGGCTGATTCTTTTCAACCCGGGCGACACTGAAGCCAAGCGGTTGGCGGCTCCGATCTTTTCCCGCGCTTTTTCCGAAGCTGAACAAATACGAGCCGCGCTCATCAAACGCAACGAAGATTTATCGGCGGCGGGATTTCACGCGCAGGCAAATGTTCTTCCGGATTCCACAGCTTTGTTTCTTACTCTTGAAGGAAAGCGACAAGCTGTTGAACAGTGCGGTAAAGGCTTTTTTCAGTTGAAAAACAGCGGAGAAAAATTCACCGCCGGGCGGATGCTGGAACTTGCGGAAAGGACTCCGGAACTATTCAGTCCAAATGTTCTGCTGCGTCCGATTGTGCAGGATTATCTGTTTCCCACAATAGCCTACGCGGGCGGAGCGGCGGAAGTCGCCTATTTCGCCCAGATTGAAGTCCTTTATTCCATTTTCGACCGCCCGATGCCCGTAATATGGCCGCGCAACGGCTTTACGCTTATTGAACCGGAAATTACCGAGGCAATGAACAGAACCGGCGTCGAATTTTCCGATCTTTTTCGTAAAAAACCGGAGCTTGAGGAAATGATTCTTCGACTGTCGGCGTCTTTACAAAGCATTCAAGCCGTCGAAAAACTTGACAGCCTCTATGAAAAACTGGACGCGAGTATGACGGAAATCCGCACGGATGCCGGAAAAATCGAAGCCCGGCTGGACGGTATGACCGACGCCGCCCGCCGAAAGATTCTTTACAATGTCCTCTATCTGAAATCGCGCGCCATTCGCTGTGAAACTGCGAGGAATGAAGCGATTGCCCGCGATATCGATACGGTAATGAACAATCTGCGACCCGCGGGAAGCTTACAGGAACGTGAATTGACGATCTTTCCTTTCCTTGCAACGCGCGGTACCGGTGTTCTCCGCGAAATACGCGCCGCCATTGAGGCCGAAGACATCAAAAATTTCTTTCACCAACTGATTTATTTTTAATTCTGAGGTTTTTTCAAAACCCATGGGAACGCCGGCGCCCCCATGGCCGGCGCTTCCACAGGTTTTGCAGTTTCTTTATTATTTGCCTTTTTCCATCATGGTTTTCCATGCAAAACGGGTCAAAAAACTCTCCTCGACGTTTGATTCCATTTCTTCAAACATTTTCATAGGCACGGTGAAAGACATAATATCCCTGCCCAGGGGTTTGCCCAGATAAAATCGCGCGGAGATATCCGTCAGGCCGATTATCGCATGCGGCTCGTCTTTCCCCGCTTCATCAAAGGCATACAAGCCAAAACAGTTGCATCCGGCGCCGAAAGGAATCCGCACATTGTCGGAACCTTTACGCGCAAAATTAGCAAGAACGACAAGCGCCGATAATTGGTCGGGGTTTACCAGAAAAGATACGACTTTGGGCTTTTCGTTGACAGGCGCAGTTTTACCAGGTCATTCTGATCTACGACGGTAATATCGTCGAAAGCCCCTTTTTCCATTTTGATGACAAGGTGCGGATATGTGATTGCCTGCGTATACATGTATCCCGGCTCCGGTTCGCTCCAGCGTGTCGGAATCCGCGCCTCGCGGTTTTCAATTTTTGCTTCATCGGCCGTCAGCGTTAATCTGTATCCGCCGTTGGGTTTTTCACCCATTCGTATCAAAAGGACGCCGTATTTCGTAAAGTCAATGTCCGGGCCTGCGGAGGGTGCGGGCTGGATTCCCAAAAATTCGGACGGAATCGACGCAATAAGATTGTTCCATCGCTTTTCGTCGGAAATCCAGACCGCTTCCATGGATTTTGATTCGCCGATCCCTCGCTGGACACCTTGCACTAAAATCAGCGCCACGGCGGCCGACGATATGTCAGCACCCGCCGGACGGGCGGAACGGCTGCATGCCGCCGCAGGTATTAAACACAGCATAAGCGCCAGATACGCGCGAACGATACCTGCGATAGAAAACTGGAAACTTGATGACATCGAAACCCTCTAATACTTTTATGTCGACTTTTTCGGCCTGAAAGCAGCCCATACCACGCGAAAATCTTGATTTTACTGCGGGATCCTGCAAAATGACAGCTTTAAAAAACGTTGTCCTTTCGTCTGGTTTTATCTGTTAAAATGCTGTTTGATTTTTTGCCGCCCTCACGAGTGCCGGATTTTACTTGACAAATATGCACAAGAACATCCGCAATGACTCAATTTTATTGAGGAGTATTATGAGTTTAGAAAGCGCTATGAAAAATAACCTGAAAAAATTCATGGAATTGCTGATTATACTCGGGAAATTTCTATGTTTGGCACTTGGTGCCATATCCATGGCGGCTTTGCTTTCCGGCTGCGACAAGTCCGCGAAACATCAATCCGATGAACCTTGGGTTGGTTTGTCCGCAACATTGTTGGTAGCTACCATTCTTCTGTCTGTTCTGTTAGTGAAAAATAGAACTGCGCACCGGCGCGCGAGGCTCCTTCTGGACGCAACGCCTCTGGCTTGCCGCCTGTTGAACAGGACGTTGCGCATTTTTGAATGCAACGAAGAAACCGTCAGGCTCTTTCATTTGAAAGACAAGCAGGAGTATGTTGACCGGTATTACGATCTTTTCCCGGAATATCAGCCCGACGGACAAAGTTCGCGTGAAAAGATACAGGCGGCGCTCGAAAACGCCTTTGCCGAAGGCCGATATATCTTTGAATTTATGTACCACCTGCCGGATGGCACGCCGCTGCCCTGCGAAGACACGCTTGTCCGCGTTGAATATGGAAATGATTATGTCGTCGCGGGATATACGCGCGACCTTCGCGAACAGAAACGGATGATGACCGATGTCGGACTGCGGAACACGGAAAAGGAAAAACTGCTGTTGGAGCGGCAGCGGGAAACGTATTTGCAGCCGGAAGAACCCATGTACACGGTTGACGAACTGCGCGCCGGATCGCCCAGAAGGAGCGGGATTGATCGGCGTTCGCTCGGGCTGGGCATCAACGGGTTGAACATGGACAAGGGAATAGAGCGTTTCGGCGGCAATGAGGATGTATATTTTGAAGTGCTGCGCTCATACGCGACAAACACCCCGCAGCTTCTGCATTCAATACAATCGGTAAACATAAACAATCTGGATGATTACGCGATAGTCATCCGCGGAATCAAAGGCTCAAGCCGCGGCTTATGCGCCGATGAGTTTGCCGACATTGCGGAAAGGCTGGAAAAAGCGGCTAATAACGGGGATTATAAGTTTATTGAAATACATAATGATTCTTTCCTCCGATCCGCATGGGTACTGTTGAAGGGAGTCGATGACGTACTGGCAAACGTATATGACGAAAGCATGAAACCAAGAAAAGACAGGCCTGATCCCGGTTTGCTGGACAAGATACTGAAAGCCTGTGAAACATACGACATGGAAACCGTGGATGCCTCGATCGCCGAGCTTGAATGTTACGAATACGATTCGGGCGGTGAAATCGTGTCCTGGCTTTTTGAAAATGTGCAGCACTTCAACATATCGGAGATTAAAAACAAACTTTCGGCGCTTATCGGAGAAAAGGAAAATTAGAATTATG
>Ga0082212_10000824_pt1 | contig 45316 bp, 44 predicted proteins | sample TergutNt197P3_FD_71548 | JGI IMG/M metagenome (GOLD analysis project Ga0082212, IMG submission 71548) | Neocapritermes taracua P3 segment gut microbial communities from Petit-Saut dam, French Guiana - Nt197 P3 | ecosystem: Host-associated > Arthropoda: Insects > Digestive system > Gut ... | reverse complement strand
ATTTTTGTGACAGCGGAAAAGCTTCGCTTAAAAACATCAAACACATGAAATAGGTAAAAGAAACGTATTCACACCGTGTTATCCCCCCTTATATGCTGCCGCTTATATAACCGAGATTTTTGCGCCTTATTTACGCGCGCCATGCCACAATCGCGTTCCCGCAAGCAATGGGGGCGGAGCCCCACATCTGATTGCCGGGCTTGTTAGGGGTTCCCCCTAATACCCCTCGGACGCTTTGCGTCCGTTAAGCAACGCCTGCGGCATTGCTGCTGCGACTGCCTTCGGCAGTCTACAAATAATGCATGATGATTGCGATTTAAGTCATAGTGAAAAATGGTGATTTACTTCAAATCCCACTTGAATCATTCGTGATTTCGATGTATAATTTGGCACATCGAGATTATTTCTGCCGAGGTGCTGAAATGGATTTTAATTGGATAACAGCGCAAGAAGCGGCTGAAGCATGGGGGATTTCCGATAGACGGGTTCAGTTTTTGTGCGCCAATGGAAAGGTAGAAGATGCGGTTCGATTGAAGCGTGGTTGGCTTATACCCAAAGGCACACTAAAACCCGCAGACGGGCGTGCGAAGAACGGGCGAAAACCTGCCTCAGATAAGATGGTGAACGTGCATGAATAAAGATAGAGAAAGAGAACTTATCGTTCAAGGCGAAGCCCAGCTTGACGGGACACAGATATTTGAGCATGTCGCTGATATAATCGAAACACGAAAATCACGAGCCGGGGCATACGCTAAGGTAGCGCGTAAAATTTTGTGTAAACCTCCTGAATCAGGTAAAATAAAACTTGATGACGGAGGTTTTAACTATGGCGAGAAAAGAACGGAAAGACAACAGCAAATTACGGGAGATGATGGCGGAATACGGCGTAAAAACGATGGAGGATGTCCATAATTTTGTAAAGATGCTGACCGCCGAAACAATTCAAACAGCGCTTGATGCTGAACTTGACGAAGAGCTTGGATATTCAAAATACGATTACAAGAACAAAGAAACAAGCAACAGCCGAAACGGACACTCGCAAAAAACCGTTCAAGGCAGCTTCGGGGAGATGGAAATTGAGATACCGCGGGATCGCGAAGGAGAATTTGAACCGCAACTTGTGAAGAAACATCAAACGGATGTGTCGTCAATCGAAGACAAGGTGATATTTCTGTATTCGCAAGGTGTTTCCACGCGGGATATCCAAAAGACGATGCGGGAGATGTACGGCATAGAGGTGGATGACAGCCGAGTGAGCAAGATCACGGACAAGTTGCTTCCCGTGATTCGGGAATGGCAGGAACGGCCGTTGCAGGCAGTCTATGCTATGGTGATTTTGGATGCTGTGCATTACAGCGTGCGAGAAAACGGGATCGTCACCAAGAAAGCCGCATATGTGGCTATCGGGACAGACTTGGATGGGCAGAAAGATGTTTTGGGAATTTGGCTCGGCGCAACGGAAAGTTCAAAATATTGGCTGAATGTGCTGACCGGGTTGAAGAACCGCGGCGTCCGTGATATTCTGATCGCGTCGGTGGACGGACTGTCCGGCTTTATTGACGCAATCCATACCGCTTTCCCGAATACAGAGGTACAGCGATGCGTCATACATCAAATCCGAGCTTCTACCCGATACGTCAGTTACAAAGATGTAAAGGCGTTTACCGCCGATTTGAAGCCAATCTACAAGGCTGCCACCGAAGATCTCGCCTTGCAGGCCTTGGACGACCTTGAAGCCAAATGGACCTCAAAATATGCCCTCGGCGTGAAGAGCTGGCGGGCGAATTGGCAGGAGCTTTCCACGATGTTCAAATACCCGGCTGAAATTCGGACGCTGATCTACACGACCAATGCGATTGAGAATTTTAACCGTCAATTACGCAAGGTGACTAAGACCAAGAGCGCCTTCGTTTCCGATGACGCTCTGATGAAAATCCTCTATCTGGCCACGATGGATATTACGAAAAAATGGACGATGCCGATTAAAAATTGGCCGATGATTTTGGATCACTTGGTGATTTATTTCGGCGATAGGGTAAATGTGAAATTCTAACTGCTTTTTCCTGACTTTTGGACTTTACACAAAATTATCTGCACTGCCCGGCATAAAAAGAATATCTTCGCTCTATGCTTTCTCTTTTGCGGGTTTTTTTTCTTCAACCGGAGGCAGGCGGTCGGTCAGCTCCGCCAGACGGCGGCAGAAACCCGTGTCGATTTCGGAAACGGCATTCTTGGTTATCCGGAATCGCCAGTTTCCGGTCGGGACGCCGGGGATATTCGTGCGCGTATCGCTGCCGTAGCCGAGCAGGTCCTGAACCGGCACGATGACAACCCGCGCTTTTGTCAAATACAAAAGGCGTATCCACGCCCGGCAAATGCCGCAACCGGGTCCGCCTCTTGACCAGTCTCCCTCATATCCGCAATAGAACAGCGCCTTATCGCGGTAATCACCGCTCAATTCATACATAAAAGCGAGGACCGTCGTGTTGTCGTGGGTGCCGGTATAGGCGATATTGTTCTCCTCATATCGGTGGGGCAGATGCTTTTCGTCTCCCAAAATCCCGAACTGCATCACTCTCATGCCCGGAAATCCCGCTTTATTCAGAAGTTCTTCCACCGCCGGGCCGGTCGCGCCGAGATCCTCGGCGATGACAGGAATATCTCCGAGCTCGCGCTTCATCGCCAAAAACGGCTTTATCCCCGGGCCTTTGACCCATTTGCCTTCCCCGGCGGACCCGGCTCCCGCCGGGATCTTCCAATAGCTTTCAAATCCGCGAAAGTGGTCGATCCGCACATAATCATACCTGTCGAGGCCTTCCCTCATGCGTTCGACCCACCAGGCGTAATCATCGCGTTCCATCAATTCCCAGTTATATATAGGATTTCCCCACAACTGTCCTTCGGGCGCGAAAAAGTCCGGCGGCGCTCCGGCGACGTCTGTGATCTCGCCCTGTTCGTCCGCCGTAAACATTTCCCGCCTGCTCCAAACCTCGGCGCTGTCCTCAGACACATAAAACGGCAAGTCACCGATGAACTTAATGCCGCGTCCGGCGGCATAAGCCCGGATCTCTTTCCACTGGGCGTCGAACACCCACTGCACGAAACGATAAAACTCGATCATACTCTTGTATTCGCGGCGCGCCCGCTCCACAGCCTTCGGCTCAAAGCGCCGCAGGGCTTCGTCGGGCCACGCGAACCACGGGTGCAGATCATAGTTTTCTTTAATTGCCATGTAAAGAGCGTAGTCGTTCAGCCAGAACGGGTCAAACCGCGCCGCTTCCTCCCGCAACCGAGCCGGCAAATGGGCGAAAGCCGTTCTCAAGAGTACCATTTGCCGGTCGTACACGGTCTCGTAGTTTACCGAGTTCATTTCTGTTCCTTCGCATCTGGCGTCAAGATCGGCGTCGGTAACCAAGTTCCTGTCACGCAGCCACCGGGGATCGATCAGCATGGGTTCGCCGGCGAAAGCGGAGACGCATTTATACGGCGAAAACGATTCTCCGACATGCTCCACCGGAAGTATCTGCCAAAGAGAAAACCCGCCCGCGTGAAGGAAATCCGCAAATTCTTTGGCTTCTTTGCCCAAAACGCCAATTCCGAAAGGCCCGGGCAGCATCGTCAGCGGCAGAAGCACGCCTGCCGAGCGTCCCTCCTTCCGCTGTGTCACTTAGAGCCCCTCCTGTCCAGTTTCCAGATTTTTCCGGCATATGTGCGAATGGATTCATCACTTGAAAACCGACCGGCATAGGCGATATTCTTAGCCGACATATGCAGCCATTTTTTCTTATCCGCATACAGTTTGCTTATCTCCTTCTGCGCGGTGTTGTAAGCGTCGAAATCCTTAAGCACGAAAAACTCATCACCGTATGTGATAAGCGAGTCGAATATGTTTTGAAATTCCGCCATTCCTACAGCGTCGGGTCTGCTGTTGATGAACGAGTCAAATACGCGCCGCACTCTCCGGTCGCTCTCATAAATATCGCGGCTGCAATAATTCCGGTTGCGGTGTATTTCAAACACTTCTTCCGATGTGAGCCCGAACCTTACGTAGCATCCTTTTCCCACAGCTTCAAAAATTTCGATATTGGCTCCGTCCATCGTTCCTATCGTAACGGCGCCGTTGAACATGAATTTCATGTTGCCCGTGCCGGACGCTTCCAAGCTCGCCGTGGATATCTGCTCGCTCAAGTCAGAGGCGGGAAATATCTTTTCGGCGAGGGAGACTCTGTAGTTTTCGAGAAATACGACCTTGAGCAGACCTTTTATGCGCTCGTCATTGTTGATGCGGTCGGCAAGATTGGAAATGAATTTGATGGTCTCTTTTGCGAACCTGTAGCCCGGCGCCGCCTTGCCGGCGAAAATAAAGGTGCGCGGCGATAATTCGATATTCGGGTTGTCAAGAATCTCGTGATACAGCGACGCTATGCTGATAGCCATCAGCAACTGGCGTTTATAAGCGTGGAAGCGCTTAACCTGCACATCGAACAGAGATTCGGGGTCAATGTCGATTCCTTTTCCCTCTTTTATTATCTGCGCCAAACGCGCCTTGTTGTCGCGCTTAATAACACGCAGCTTTTCAAGGAATGCGGGGTCCTTGGTAAAGCCTTCGGTATCGAGCAGCGAGAGTTTCAGCGGCTCGCTTTTCCATATCGGACCTATGGATTCGGTGATCAGTTTGCAGAGCTCCGGATTTGCTTTTTCGAGCCACCGTCTTTGCGTCACGCCGTTAGTGACATTTGAAAAGCGTTCCGGATAAACTTCGTAAAAGTCTTTAAAGAGTTTTTTCTTAAGTATGTCGCTGTGCAGCGCTGCGACGCCGTTTACGGTCCTGCTCCCGACGACCGCCAAAAACGCCATTCGTATCTCGTTGTCTCCCTCAATGGCCATACGCGCTATGCGGTCCCAGTCTCCCGGAAATTTTTCCCACAGCATCTTGCAGAAACGCTCGTTTATCTCATGCGTTATCATATATATCCTCGGCAAAAGTATCCTGTAGGTTTCCGTCGACCAACGCTCCAATGCCTCGGGCATGATGGTGTGGTTCGTATATGAGATGGTTTTCGTGGTTATGTCCCAAGCCTCATCCCATTCATAGCCCTCTTCGTCGATCAGTATGCGCATGAGTTCAGGCACCGCGAGAACGGGATGCGTATCGTTTATGTGTATGGATACATATTCCGGCAAGCTCCGCAAATCGCCGTAAGCCTTTTTATAGTGTCTGAGAATACTCTGAATACCCGCCGACACGAAGAAATACTGTTGTTTGAGCCGCAGGACGCGGTTTTCGTAATTTGAGTCGTCCGGATACAGGACCTCCGAGATGGCTTCCGCGGAATATTTGTCGGAAATCGCGTTTATATAGTCTCCTCTTGAAAACGATTCGAAATTGAATTGCTTAACGGACTCCGCGCTCCACAGACGCAGATTGTTCACAGTCCCTTCCGCGCCGCCGACCATGGGGATATCATAGGGCATGGCTATGACCGACTCGTAGTTTTCGTGGCAAAATACACGCTTTCCGTTCTCGTCTTCTTCCTCGCGGACACTGCCGAAGTATTTTACCGTGACCGCCTTATTCGGTTTTTTGGTTTCCCATATGTTGCCGTTCAGAAGCCAGTTGTCGGCGGTCTCTATTTGGTTGCCGTCGACGATCTTCTGCTCAAACAGACCGTATTTATAGCGGATGCTGCATCCGTGTCCGGGATATCCGCAGAAAGCCAATGAATCCATGAAACAAGCCGCTAACCTTCCCAGTCCTCCGTTTCCGAGACCGGGGTCCGGCTCGATCTGGCATATTTTTTCCAATTCAAAGCCCAATCCGTTCAGGGCTTCTTTGCAGACCTCACTGAGTCCCAAAGCCATCAGGTTTTGTTCCAAAAGCCGTCCGAGCAGGAATTCCAAAGAAAAGTAATAGACCTGTTTCTTCCGGTCGCGGTTATATTCCTGAGTAGATTCGAACCATTGCTTCTTGACCTGCTCTTTAACAATGGTCGCAAGCGCCGTATAGGCTTCTTCCTGCGACGCCTCCTCCTTCGAAACACCGCAGACCGTATGCAGCTTTTCAACGAAAGCGTCGGCAAATTCGCTGACGGTCGGTATATTCTGCCGGGATTCTTGATTTGAAATGTTTTTTACTTTTGTCATCGCTGTATTCTCCCTTTTGTATAAATTGCCGCAGTTTTGGCATAAGCGACGCAGGCGCTCGCCGGTTTGTTTCCGATAAGGTCAAAGCAAAATTCATCGCCCGGGAGGAGCATGTCTTCTTCCCCGATATTCGCGGCCACAAGCACAGCCCCGTCTCCCTCTCCGCGGGTAAAAGCAAACACGCCTTCTTTTGCCGCGAGAAGTCTGTATATTCCGTCCCGAAACACGGGAGTCGAACGGCGAATCTCGGCGAGCCTCTTGTACCACTGTATCAGCTCGGCGTCTTCGGCTCCCCAAGGATATCCGACCCGGTTGAACGGATCGGCTCCGCCCTCCATACCCGCTTCATCTCCGTAATAAACGCAGGGGAAACCGGGTAAAGTGAATTGCAGGGCCGCCGCTATCTTGAGCATCTGTCTGCCGAAGCTCCGCTGCTCTTCGGAGAGCCTGTAGCACGACATTTCCGTTTTTGTCTCCGGGAACCGGTCTCCGCCCAGCACCGTGAGTATGCGCATGGTGTCGTGCGTTCCGAGGATATTCATAAGAGAGTCAAGCACCGGTTTCGGATAGTTTTGTGTTATGTCTGATAAGGTATCGGCAAGTATATCGGTGTTTTTTTCCCTGATATAGGCGATTATCGCGTCTTTGAGCGGATAGTTCATCACCGAATCAAGCTGTCCGCCGAGCAGATACCTCCGGCGCACGCCGTATGCGATCTTATTTGACGCGTCTTCCCATACTTCGCCAATGATGAGCGTTTCGGGATTTTTTCTGCGCGCCGCTTCACACAGCGGATCTAAAAATATGTCCGGCAATTCGTCTGCGACGTCCAGTCTCCAGCCGCCGGCGCCGCATCCGGTCCATTTATCGACAACTCCTCCCTCTGCGGTTATGAATTCCCTGTAGGACGAGTCATTTTTATCGATTGCGGGAAGCAGCTGTATCCCCCACCAAGACTCGTATTCGTCCGGCCAGTCCTTAAACATGAACCAGCGGTAATACTGCGAATCTTTTGATTGATAAGCGCCTTGGCCGTCATAGTGACCGCTTTTGTTGAAGTATCTGCTGTTCATGCCGACGTGGCTGAAAACCCCGTCGAGCACAACTTTCATGCCGTGCGCCGCGGCCTCCTTGCACAGCTTCCGGAATATCTTGTCATCCCCGAAGCCGGGATCGATGTTCAAATAATCGTTTGTGTCGTATTTATGGCTGGAGTCCGCTTCAAAAATCGGGCTGAGATAGAGACAAGTCACTCCCATATCGCGCAGATGAGGGAGTTTATCGACGATCCCTTCCAGATTACCTCCGAAAAAGTCGTTATTTTTCACTATCCCTTCGTCGTCCGGCAAAAAAGAAGGAATCCCGCCCCAATCGTCGCGAAGGATCGTACCCGGTTTAACAAAACGCTCCCTGCGGCCGCCTTTGGCATATCGGTCGACAAAGATGTGATACATGACCCCGCCTTTGATCCAATCGGGAGTTTTCAGGTCTTTATCGTACACAGTCAACTGATACGGCGTTTCGGGCCCGTCCCTCGGCCCGCTCCGGTCGATAACAAAAGAACCGTCCTCGGTTTCAAGCCCGAACCAATACCAGTACAATCCTCTGTCCGGCGCGATTATTCGCGCGGAATAAACATCATCCCGTCCGATTGCTCCCAGCCAATCCATCTTCTGTTCATTCAACTCGCCGTCGTCAGCGCGCCAAAGCAGGGCTATGTTTTTACACCGGCCGCGCGCATAACGCATGGTGATTTCAAGCGGCCGGCCCAAAGGCAAGGCGCCTGCGGGGGAGCGGCATTCCGGATCGAATTCGTCAAACCTGTACACCCGGTCTCCTCCTAACGCAGGCTTGAATACATATCAATATACGCTTTCGCCGACAAATCCCAGCTGAAGTCAGTGCGCATGCCTTCCTTCATCAGTTCTTCCCACTGGTCGGGATGATGGGTAAACATATGTAAAGCCTTCCTTATCGTATCGAGCAGTTCGCCCGATTCATAGTTTCTGAATACGAAGCCGTTTCCTTCGCCCAAACGGCAGTCGCGAATCGTATCTTTGATGCCTCCTACGGCACGGACGATCGGCACGGTGCCGTATCTGCAGGCGATCATCTGAGAAAGACCGCAGGGCTCGCTCAAAGACGGCATCAGCATTATGTCGGAACCGGCGTAGATCTTGTTTGAAACCTCAGGGTTAAAAGCGATATTGATCCCGATCTTATCCGGATGTTTCATCCCGAGTTCCGTGAAGAACAGCTGGAACCTGTCGTCTCCGGTGCCGAGCAGCAAGAATTGCACATCGTCGCTTACCAGCTCTTCCATAATGGGCAGAAGAAGGTCTATTCCCTTGTGCGACACCAATCTGGAAACCACGCACAATACCGGTTTGTGCGTGTTGACCGGCAAACCGAAGAGTTTTTGCAGGGCTTTTTTGTTGGCTGCCTTTTTCTCCACGCTGTCAACATCGTATTTTTGGGCAAGTGCCGGGTCCGAGGCGGGATCATAGAATTCCGTGTCGATTCCGTTTATTATGCCGCTGAGCTTCCCGATGTTGTCGGCAATGATCGAATCCAAACCGTAACCGCCGCCGGAAGTTATTTCCTGCGCATATGACGGGCTTACCGTTGTGAGTCTGTCGCAGCAAACGATCGCTCCTTTCATAAGGTTTATGCAGCCGTTATACTCGACGAGTCCCATGTCGTAACCTTGCAGATCGAAAACGTCACCCAATATCGCCATCGGGAATTTCCCTTGGTATTCGATGTTATGGATGGTAAACACCGTGCGGATGTCCGGATAACGTTCGGCATATGTCGTCGATATATAAACAGGCACCAGAGCCGTCTGCCAATCGTGGGCGTGGATAATATCCGGCACATAGTCGATCAGCTCAAGCACGGCAGGCACCGCTTTTGAGAAGAAAGCGAAACGCTCGCCGTCGTCATAGCTGCCGTATACTTCATCCCTGTCAAAATATCGCTCATTGTCGATAAAATAATAAATGACGCCGTCTCTTTCCAGTTTAAATACTCCGCAGTATTGAGAACGCCAAGACAAATGTACCCAAACGTCTCCCAAAAATTCCATGCCTGACCCGAATTGCCGTCTGACTTTTCGATACAGAGGCGAAATAACGCGCACTTCCGTTTTTTCGGAAACGCGCTTCAGGGCTAACGGCAGTGTGCCGACCACCTGCCCCATTCCGCCCGTAGCTACAAACGGAGCTACCTCGGAGACGGCAAAAAGGATTTTTTGACCGGCTCCTTTTCCTCGGGTTTTTTTCGGCGTTGCTGATTTGTTCATACGCACCCTCCCAAAATAATTCTGTTTACCTTGATTATGATATGAGCCGGTTTTGCCGGCGCCTGCTATACGATCTTGCCTTTCGCGATATATACCGGGTTCGTCTTATAGCCCAACAGTCTGCGGTTCTCGGTGATTATTACCGATTGATCGGTCACGATCCAGTGCAGTTCCGCGTTTGCCCCGACTACCGTGTTTCTCATCAGGATACAGTTGCGGACAACGGCTCCCGCCCGAACATGCACATTACGGAAAATCACGCTGTTTTCCACCTTGCCTTCGATCACGCAGCCGTTTGATACGATGGAATTGTGTATGTCCGCATCCTCGCCGTATTTGGTGGGCGTCGAGTCATAAACCTTTGTGTGGATGCGCCTGCCCCCGCAGTCAAACAGAGGATCTCTTTTGCGCGGATCGAGCATATCGGTATTATACCGGAAAAATGTGTCAAGCGAACGGATGCGCGCCGTATAGCCGTCATGCCGCCAACTCATCACTTTCAGCGACTTCAGCGCTCCCGCAAGAAGCGAGCAGGAAAACTTGGCCACATCGCAGGACCGCTCTCCGGACAAAAGCCTCAAAAGCACCGTTTTCTTCACTATGTACGTTCCGAGGTCGATATTCGCCCGATCGCCGGCCGGCGGCTCGAAAACGATGCCGTTCACGCGCCCGTCACGGTTGATTTTGTATGCCACCGTTTGAGGCCGGTCCTGTTCCTGAAGCGATTTTCTGACGTAAAGAGCGGTCACGTCGGCGCCTTGCGCCTTATGGAACTCAAGCGCGTCTCTGTAGTCTATATTGCATACGACGCTGCCGTCGGTCACCAAAACATTGTCAGTTTTTGTCTCTTCAATAAATATTATCGCGCGCTGAAGCGGTTCGTCCAAAAGCTCGTCATAGGGGCGTTCTCCGCCCGGATAAGGCGGGAAAAATCTTATGCCTCCGCCGGACAGGGCAAGATCCCACTCGCGTCCGGACCCTATATGACTGAGCAGCGTTTGGTATTGGCTGCCCAATACCATGGCGACCGTGTATATACCGGAGTTAACCATGTTGGATAACATGAAGTCAATAAGTCTGTAGTGTCCGGCAAAGTGAACGGCCGACGCCGCGCGGCGAGCGCTTCCGTCGCCGAAAGGCTGAGGTCTCGGGTCCGAAAGGCAAAGGCCTATGTTCATCGCTTGATACACTCCCTTTAATTTCTGCGTCTCACAGGCGCCGCCGCGCCGCGGTTTTCCGCTTTAAGTCCATGACCCCGCGACGACGGTGATGCTTTCGGCTTTTTCTCTCGGTCCGCCGACGGTCTCATTTTCCCCGACGAAACTCCGCTCGTCAAGTATGGCGTATTCGACCCTCGCTCCGCTTTTTACCACAGCGTCGTCCATTATCACCGAGTCGCGCACCACGGCGTTCTTCTCGACAATAACTCCTCTGGAGAGTACGGAGTTCTCCACCGTACCCGATATAACGCAGTCCGACGCCACCAAACTGTTCGCTACCCGGCCTTTCGTGTCGATACAGTGAGGCGGTCTGCTGCGGCTGCGGGATTTTATATCCCAATCGGGAACTCCGAGGGATGTGTTCCTGAGCATATCCATATTGGCGTCCCACAGGCTTTCCAGAGTGCCGACGTCTTTCCAGTATCCTTTAAAGCGGTAGGCGTACATTTTATGCCCCTGCGCCAGCATATCGGGAATGATGTTTTTACCGAAATCGTGGGAAGAGTCTTTGTCCTTGCTGTCTGCCTCGAGCTGCTCCTTCAGCACTTTCCAGTTAAAAATATAAACCCCCATGGATGCGAGATTGTTTTTCGGGACTTTGGGTTTTTCCTCAAAAGTGACTATTTTATCGTTTTCGTCCGTATTCATTATCCCGTAACGGCTTGCCTCCGATATCGGGACCTCTATCACCGAAATCGTGCAGTCAGCTCCGTTTTTTTTGTGGTTTATCAGCATTTTGCCGTAGTCCATTTTATATATGTGATCGCCTGACAAAACAAGGACATAAGCGGGGTCGTATCCTCCTATGAACCTGCGGTTCTGGAAAACGGAGTTTGCCGTGCCGCTGTACCAGTCGGAACGGTCGCCGCTGCTGAACGGCGGCAAAAGAAAAACTCCCCCCGACATCCTGTCCAAATCCCACGGATGTCCCTTGTCGATATAGTCATGCAGAAACATCGGCAGATACTGGGTCAGAACGCCCAGAGTATCGATGCCTGAATTGACGCAATTCGACAGAGTAAAGTCTATGATCCGGTATCGGCTTCCGAAAGCCACGGCAGGCTTGCAAATGTGCTGCGTCAGCGGCATCAGCCGCTCGCCTTTACCTCCCGCCAACAGCATCGCGACGCATTCTTTTTTGTAAACCGACGTAATTAAAGGAATGATCAGCCCTTCTCTCTTCCGTAGTCAAAAAGCTAAACGATTTTTTTAAGAATTCTCAGTCCGTATATCGCCATCGTCGCCGACGCACCGAAAACAAACGGTGGAAAGCGGCGGAGCGGTTATGCGCAGGCTGTAAGGGAAACCGTGCATGGGCATATCCTCAGTGTTGAGGACTCCGTTCTCCAGGCCGAAACCGCCGAATTCTTTGCGGTCGGAACTGAACACTTCACGGTACTCTCCTTTGTCCGGCACGCCAAAACAGTATTCTTCCCGCGTTAGCGGGGCAAAATTTTGCAGCACGATCAACGCGTTGTTTTTCTTGTCGATCCGCATAAAAACAGCAATGCTCTGAGTGTCGTCGTCAGCGCATATCCATTTAAAGCCGTCCCAGCTGTTATCGATCTCCCAAAGCGCAGACGTTTTGAGATAAAACCGGTTCAGAGCCTTAACATAGTCATGCATTTGCCGATGGGCAGGATAATCGAGCAAAAACCAATCGACCTCCGACTCAAAATCCCATTCTTTGAACTGGCCGATCTCACAGCCCATAAAATTGAGTTTTTTCCCGGGATGCATCATCATATAGCCGAAGAACGCGCGCAATCCCGCGAATTTCCATTCATATTCGCCGGGCATTTTATCCAAAAGAGAACACTTGCCGCGGACGACTTCGTTGTGTGATATCGGCAGTATGAAATTTTCGCTGAAAGCGTAGAAAAATGAAAAGGTTATCTTTCCGTGGACCATTTTTCGATAGAGAGGGTCAACGCTGACATAATCGAGCATGTCGTTTATCCAGCCCATGTTCCACTTGAATGTGAACCCGAGCCCTCCTTCTCTCGCCGATTTTGTCACCATCGGCCAGGAAGTGGACTCCTCCGCGATCAGCATGGCGCCGGGCCGGTTTAAAGTGAGCGCGTCGCTCAGGTTTTTCCAAAAAGTGATCGCGTCCGGATCTTCATTCCCGCCGTAAGTGTCCGACTGCCGGTCAGCGCGGTTTTTGTCGCAGTCGAGATAGAGAGTCGAACTCACATCGCACGCCCGCAGACCGTCGGCATGGTAGTACTCGAGCCAGTACACAGCGTTTGATATCAGGAAAGACTGCACCTCGGCGCGTCCGTAGTCAAACCTGCTCGTGCCCCATTCCCTCCGGTCGGGAAAACCGGTATCAACCGCCTCAAAGAGAGGCGTTCCGTCAAATCCGGATAGTCCGTGATCGTCTTGAGGAAACCGCGCGGGCGCCCAGTCAAGTATGACCCCCAAACCTGCTTTGTGGCATCTGTCGATAAACTCCATCAAATCGTGCGGCGTCCCGTACCGCGATGTGGGAGCGAAGTAACCGCATGTGCGATATCCCCAAGAGCTGGCGTTAGCATGCTCCATTATCGGCATAAGCTCAAGATGCGTATAGCCCATCTCGATCAGATACGGCACAACGCTGTCCGCCAATTCAATATAAGTATACGGATTTCCGTCCGGATGTCTGCGCCAGGACCCCGCGTGAAGCTCATAGATGTTGACCGGCCCGGAAAAAGGCGACAGATTTTGGATACGCGCGAGGTAATCCGCGTCTTTCCACTCATAGCCTGTTATATCAAATATTATAGACGCCGTTTTGCCGTCAGTTTCGGCGTGAAAAGCAAAGGGATCGGCTTTCAGCCTTCTTATACCGTCAGGTCCGGTGACGGAATACTTGTATCTGTTCCACGTTTTCACGCCCGTCGCGGACGCTTCCCATGCCCCGTCGTCGGCGATCCTCTCCATCCGCAGATCGGTCTCATTCCAATCGTTCCAATCCCCGACAACGCTGATTTCCGAAGCATGGGGCGCCCAGACGCGAAAAACCGCGCTCTCGCTCGCCTTGTCGAAGTGACATCCGAAAAACTCATGAGCGTGAAAGTTGCTGCCCTGTTTGAACATGTAAACGGGCAGATCGTTTTTGGCTGTCTCGCTGTTCACATCGCCGCTCCTCGAAATAGTTGGTATTCTCTCGCGGACAAGCGCCGCTTACAGCGATTATACAACAATTTGTATGATTCTGCCACAGTTTTATGCAATTTTTAAAAATTTTATCTTTCTGTATACCCTTTCACATAAATAATGTCATCCGACAGTTCGACAAAAGAGGTATTGAAGTGTATGATAAGCGCATCATCTGCGGTGAAAGGATCGGTGATAATTATGCGATGTGTGATCGGATTGGACATTGGCGGAACAAATCTGCGCATCGGTTTGGTGCGGGAAGGCATATTGGAGCGCGCCGCGGTTTTTTCCACCCCGGAAACGTTTGCCGAAGGAGACGAGATCAGGGCGCTCGGCCGGCTTATTTCCGATTTCCGAGGGAAAGACGAGGCCGACTCTGTATCCGTCGGCTTCCCGTCGCCCGTGGGGCCTGACGAAAAAACCGTCTTGAACGCGCCCAATATCATTAAAAAAGACGGCTCCCACGCTTTCTCCGGAAAAAATGTCGCAGATCCGCTTTCCTCGCTGCTCGGCGTTAGGGTGCTCGTCAACAACGACGCCAATCATCTGTTGTGTTTCGACGCGCATACGGCAAAGGCCGGCGGCGTTACGGTCGGCTGCTATATAGGCACAGGATTCGGCGCGGCGGCAATGATAAACGGGCGCTTACTTCAGGGAAAAAACGGCTGCGCTATGGAAGCGGGGCATATACCCTTTTATCGGAGCGACAGGCTCTGCGGCTGCGGCAAGGTCGGCTGCGCGGAATGCCACGCCTCGGGTCGCGCGGCCCGCGAAATGCTCGAGAGCCGTTATCCGGGTAAAAGCTTCGCCGAGGTTTTCAAAGAGCACGGCTCGGACGAGCCGGTCACAGATCTGATACAGGCGATCGCGATCACGACGGCGACGCTCGTCAATCTTTTTGACCCCCACATTCTGTTTTTGGGCGGCGGGACTCTGTCTGAAGATTTTCCGAAGGAACGCCTGAAAAATGAGATCCTGAAAAATACTCTCGCGCCTTATCCGAGGGAAGGCTTGGATATCCGTTTTTCCCGGCACGACGCATACTCCGGCGTAATGGGAGCGGCCTATAACGCGCTTAACACGGAAACCGGGTGATATCACAGCGCCTGAAAAACCAAAACGCATGTCGGCGCGCCGGCGAAATCCGCCCCGCTTATTCCGGTCCGCGTTCAAAACTCAGCCCGGTCCCGCGCTCCGCTCGGCCGATTGAGCTTTTTCAAGCTTTGTGATCGTCTTGAATTCAATAAAAGCAAAAATTATCGCCGACATGATCGCCGCGCTGTCCGATATCGGCCCCGCGTAGACAATACCGTCGAAGCCCAAAAATCTCGGCAGTATCAAAAGCAGAGGGAACAGGAAAAGCCCCTGCCGCGTGACTGTTATGAAAAGCCCCTTATACGCCTTGCCCACGGACGTGAAAAAGTTTGCGGTCAGCGGCTGCAGCCCGAACAGGCAGACCATCATTAAATATATCCTCATATAGCGTTCCGCAAACTGAAAATACAATTCGTCGCCCGTGCCGAAAATGCTGACTATCTGCCTCGGGAACAGCTGAAAACAAGCGAATATCATCATTGAAATAACAACGACGGCTACGGCGGCGCGCTTGTATGTCTCCTTGACGCGGGCGTAGTTTTTCGCCCCGAAATTGAACCCGAAAATCGGCTGGCATCCCAGCGCTATGCCGACATTGAAAGCTATAACGACAATGCTCAATTTCGATATCACACCGACCACCGCAAGGGGGATATCGCTGCCGTAAATACTCGCCGCTCCGTAAAAACGCAGTGTGTTGTTCATCGTTATCTGTATGACCATCATCATAAAATGGTTCGTAAAACCGGGCAGTCCGAGTTTGGCTATGGTTTTGACGCATTCGGCTTTCAGCAACGGAATCTTCCCGGTCAAGTCCGAGTTCTTGAACCGGCGCAAATAACCGAAGGCAATAAAAAACGAAACGATCTGGCTGATGACCGTCGCGTAAGCGGCGCCCGCAATGCCCATCTTCAGGGCAAAAATGAAAATGGGATCGAGGATCATATTCAATACCGCGCCCGAGGCAAGCGTAAACAACGAATATCCCGGGCTGCCGTCGGCGCGTATCAGGTTACTCAGCCCGGTCGCAAACAGTACAAAAGGTATCCCGACTGCGATTATCCTCGTATATGTGACCGCATAAGGAAATATCAGATCCGTCGCGCCGAAGACCCGCATCAGCGGCTCGGTGAGTATAAAAGTCAGTATGCCGATGGTCACGCCGAATATCGCAAGCATCGATATCCCGGTCCCGGCTATATCGGCGGCTTCATCCTTTTTCCCGGCGCCCAAGTGTAAACTGTATTTGGATGAGCTGCCCGATCCGATCATTATGGTTACCGCTATGCAAAGCGTTATTATCGGGAACGTGATATTCGTGGCGGCGTTTCCGAGATAACCTACGCTGCGGCCAATGAACACCTGATCGGTGATGTTGTATATCGCGTTGATAAGCGAACTCGCTATCGACGGTATGGCAAATTTGAGCATCAGTTTGCCTATAGGCTGCGTGCCCAAAGGGTTTTGCGCGGCCGGTTTTTTCCCGCCGTCTGCGGTATCTTTTTGTAAATGTTGCGGATTATCATTCATAATAAGCATATAATACCGGATAAAAAGTCTTTTTCAAGGTTTATTATCAGTTACGCGTCCCATGTGAATACGCTCTGTAGCGTCACGCCCGCAGGACGGATGAATTGTTCAGTATCTGTGAACTGAACAGAAACAAAACGTCCGAGCCCGGAACAAACTCTATGTATTGATCGAGCAGCCGCGAGTCAAGATATCGCAAATCTATGAGTACGACTTTTGAGTAAGCGCTTGCCAAAAGCGGGGCTAAACTTGAGGAAAAAGAATCTCTGAAAAGATACAATTCACGCTCCGTTGCTGCGTTTTTATTCTCCAAAACCACAAGCGGCTGCGCTCCGCGCAGAAAAATATCATAGGGATCGACCCCCGAAAATCCCTCAACGTCGTAAACCGGAGCGGATTCCGCCGCCAGAGTCTTCTCGTTTAAATACTCGGCGGTCAAACCGGGAAAGGAAATATAATACATGCTGTCAGAGCCGGTCGGCAAGGCGACTTGTCCCGCATAGACGCCGAAGAATTCTCCGGCGTACAGTGTCGTACAGCCGCTCATATCGACCTCAACGCCCATTGCCGCGCCGAGCGCGCTTGTGACGCCGCTTATTTTTGTCTGGTCCCAATGGAGATCGGTTTTGTAATAATCGCCTATGCCGAGGGCGTTTGTCAGCGGAATAAACGTAAACTCATCCGAGCTCAGCCTCGACGTCATGATTCGCTCCGCCTCCGCAGGGTCAAAACCCGGGAAGCGGCGCGCTTTGATATAGATGCTCTTGTCGGGAATGAACGAATAATATACGTTCATATCCGAAAGCCCGTCGGCGACTCTTTTGATTTTGTCGGCTGCGAGCTCGACCGAGGCGGAGTCCAAAGCAGCAAACTTTCCCGCGCCTTCGGGAGTAAAATACAGGCCGTCTTTATCGGTTTGCATGAACACGCCGAATACGGCCGCGGCGCGCAGGGTACGAAGTCTCTCGCGCAGCGGTATGTTATCGGCGGCGTATGATTCGAATTTATCAGCAAACTCGCCGGAAATAACAGTTTTCGCGGAAAACACGGGCAGCTTGGCCGGCGCTCTGCGCTCGCTTGTCAGTATTGCCGGCGGTTCTGTTACAAAACCGAGCAGGGGAAAAAAGCCGATGATCATAACGAACACCGCCGCGGTCAATTTTCGGCGGAGTCCGGTCGTTTTTTTGTCCGTAAAACCGCCCCCCTTCAAAATCTGAAATAAATAAACGGATTGAATGAACCGTCCGCCAAATACGCCGTTATCACAATGAGTAAAACGCCGACGCCGACGGCTTCCAAAGCGGCAAAAGGTCTTTTCCGGAGCAGTCGGAGCGCCAGATTTTTAGGCAGCGGCGTGCAGCCGACCGCCGCCAAAACGAGCGGCACAAGATAGCTCCTCAAATAATACAGCGATGACACTCCCGCAGGCCCTGAGATTCCGAACCCGAAAAGCCGCGCCGACGCCGCGCCTATCTGCGAAAAACCCGTACCGTCGAAAAGCACCCAGCTTACCGCCATCAATAACAATACATAAGCATGGCATATAAAACCGGGCGACTTTTCAAGAAGCCTCGATATGAAAAACTTCTCCGCAAGCAGTATCGCGGCAAAATACAGCCCCCAAAGTATATAATTCCAATCCGCGCCGTGCCAGAAACCCGTCAGTCCCCAGACTAAAACAACGTTGAATATGTATCTGGCCCCGCCCTTGCGGCTGCCGCCGAGCGGGACGTAAACGTAATCGCGAAACCAACCGGAAAGCGACATATGCCATTGCCTCCAGAAATCCGATATGCTTTTCGCGGTGTAGGGATAATTGAAATTCTCGGGAAATTTGAAGCCGAACATTTGCCCCAAGCCTATTGCCATATCGCTGTAGCCCGAAAAATCATAATATATCTGAAGCCCGTATGAAATAACATACAGCCACGCGAATAAAAGGCTGTATTCGCCGCTCTGTTTGCAGGCCGCGACGAGCTCGCCCATAACATTCGCTATTAATACCTTTTTCCCCAACCCCGTGACAAATCGCCGCACACCGAGAGAGAAAGCTTCAATACTGTGTTCGCGCCGCGAAAGCTCGCGCGCCACATCCGAATACCGGACGATCGGGCCCGCGATAAGCTGCGGAAATAAAGTGACATAGGCCGAAAAATCCGGCAGACTGCGTCGTACCCCGACCGTGCCTCTGTACAAATCGACGGTATAGCTTATGATCTGGAAAGTATAAAAACTTATTCCGAGCGGCAAGGCATAGCCGAAAAGACCGATCTCGGAGCCAAAGATGCCGTTGACGTTTTTGATAAAAAAATCTGTGTACTTAAAGAAAATAAGCCCGCTCAGGCTGACAACAACAGACGCCGCAGTCGTGACGCGGGCGGCGGGTCTGCCTCTCAGCCTGTCTGTCAGCAGACCGAACGCCCAAGCGGATACACACTGCGCCGCCATTAAAAGGACATATACAGGCTCTCCCCACGCATAGAACACAAGACTTACCGTAAGAAGAACAAGATTTCGAAAGCCGGGCGACCCCTTCGGCGTCGGCGTAATAAAATACAACGCAAGGACTGCCGGCAAAAAATAATAGAGAAACGTCACGCTTGAAAAAAGTATTTTGCTTACCTCCCCTCGCCTTTTTGTTTTTCTCAGCCGGGCAGGAGCAATCCTCCCGGGCCGCCGGGAGACACGCCGCCCGCAGGCCCCGAAAAGAAAACGTCAATTTCGCCCGTCGTGCCGGCGAGTTCCGAAAAAGCGGCAGTAAGAGCATCGATGTATTCGCTTCTTCCGACAGCGAGCAAAACATAATTTCCCGAATCCGTCACGCAGCTTTTTTCCGGAAAAACACATATCCATTTGTTCGAATCGTAATTCGCGGCAATCAATTTTTTTATTTCAAGAGCCGACGCCGGGTCTTTGGCGGAAAACAGCGCGACTTCATGCGCGAAAGTTGAAATAGCCGCTGTCGACAGAACGGCGTCACTGACATATTTATCAAACTCTTCGGAAGTGAGCCCGAGACCTTTGCAGTTGTCAGCCGTTATTGCGGAATCAAACGTCGCGGGAGCGTCTGTTTGTATCATATCCGCCAATTCGCCGAGAATTTCGGCCGGCGCGCCGTTCAGATTTGAATCGTTTGTATCGGCAGGGGCGCCGCCGCCGCATCCGGCAACAGCGATCAAAATCAGCGCCGAGATCGGCAACAGCAACAGTTTTTTCATCAATCTGTGCTCCTCCTTTTAAACTTTATCGTGTCGACTCCCGTCGCTGTAAAGTATAAGCCCGGTTTCCGGCGCTGTCAATATGTCGCCTATTTCGGGCGAAGCCTCTTTCGGGTCTTTTGCCCGGGTTGACAATTACCCGGCGCCGGTATACAGTTTTACCGGGAAAGGATACTGTTATGAAACAAACTCTTCATCCCGCGAAAAGAATCGCCGCCGTACACGATTTGTCCGGTCTCGGAAAATGCTCATTGACCGTCGCGCTTCCCGTAATATCCGCGGCGGGCGTCGAGTGTTCCTGTCTCCCTACGGCGCTCCTGTCAACGCATACGGGAGAATTTAAAAACTTTGTGATCAGGGATCTTTCCGATGACATGCTGCCTATAGCGGAACATTGGTGCTCGGAAGGCGCAAAATTTGACGGTATTTATTCAGGATATCTTGCCTCGCCCCGGCAGGGCAAGCTGCTTGAGGGAGTCATCGCCGGCCTCTCCGATAAAGACACGCTTGTCATAGTCGATCCGGTAATGGCGGACAACGGTAAATATTATCACAATTTTGACCACAGCATGTGCCTTGCGTTCAGGCGTCTGTGCGCCGTTGCGGACGTTATAACGCCGAATGTTACGGAGGCGGCTTTTCTCACCGGCATCGACTTTAAGACCCCGCCGCACGGCAAGGATTACATATCCGCCCTGCTCGACGGGCTCAGTCGCTTCGGTCCGAAAACGATTGCCGTGACCGGAGTCCGGTTTTCCCCCGGAGAGGTCGGGATCGCAGCCGCCGATTTACAAAGCGGCAAGGCATATTGCGTGATGCGCCCCGTACAGCCCGGCGTATTCTACGGCACGGGGGACCTTTTCGCTTCATCTTTCGCGGCGCTTTCCGTTCGCGGCGCCGAACTGCGCGACGCTTTGCATATTTCGGCACGGTTGGTTTCAAACGCCGTGGAACGCAGTATGCTCCGAAACACGCCCAGGCGTTTCGGCGTCGATTTTGAAGGGGCGCTCCCCGGCTACATACGAATGGTGGAAAAACTCTTCCCGAGCCCCGAAGACGAACAAATCGAACTCTGACCGCCGCATCTCCTGCCGGCGGACGGGGACTTTACCGCTTAAGACACACGTGCCGGGCGGGCTGAAAAACCGGAAATAACATGCCTGAAAAAAATATTTGACAAGCAAAAACAATCAATCTATAATATTAAAGCGACTGTGTGAGGCTCCCAATGAAACTTAATCTGCGTGAAATCATAGACATGCCCGGCTCCGGTATGCATTTTGAGTGCCGGCTTGGAACGGATCGCTTGGATTTCCCTTCGATAGACAGATTTGTTTCTCCCCCGGCCGCCGCCGGTGAGATCAAAAACAAGGCGGGCATGCTCACGCTCAAAGCTTGGCTTTCCGCCCGGATGATATGCGTTTGCGACCGCTGCGGCCGCAAGTTTGACAACGCAGCAGAAATCGATATCGACGCTGCTGTGTCCGCCGAGCGCCGAGAAAACGACGATCCGGATATTTATTCGCTTGACGGCGACTTTCTGGATATCGACAGTGTTCTCGAAACAGCGTTTATTCTGAATTATGACGCGAAATGCCTCTGCAGGGAAGACTGTGCCGGATTATGCGGAGGCTGCGGCGTTGATTTGAATACCGGGTCCTGCGAGTGCAAGGTAATACCGGATCCGAGATTTGCCGTTTTGGCGCGGCTTTCGGAAACCGGAGAAATACCGGAATAACAGGACTTATCGGGAGGTGTTTATATGGCGGTACCAAAAGGGAAAGTATCAAAAGCAAGACGGGACAAGAGACGTTCGTCTCACTGGAAACTGGAAACACCCGGAATAACGGCGTGTCCGAATTGCGGTTCTTTTCATTTGCCCCACCGGGTATGTAAGGTATGCGGCAAATACAAAGGCCGCGAGGTCATAGCGGCAGTCGAAGAAAAGCATTAAAAACCTGCGGGGACTCCCCCGCTTGTTTTTTTCCGGATACCGGCTCCGGCGGAAGGAAACGGCTATGAGTTCCGTCATCAAAACGATCGATAAAAAAAGCCCGCTGAAAGGTAAAGTCAAACCCGCAGATCGTTTGATATCGATAAACGGCGCTGAAATAAATGATGTGATCGATTACAAATACCACTCCTATGACGAAAGCCTTTCATTGGAGATCGAGACGCCTTCGGGAAAAAGACGTCTCGTGAAAATCAAGAAAAACGAAGGCGAGGACCTCGGGGCTGCCTTTGACACATATCTGATGGACAATGTAAGGCCGTGCACGAATAAATGCGTGTTTTGTTTCGTTGACCGGCTACCCGGCGGGATGCGTGATTCGCTCTATTTTAAAGACGACGATGTGAGGCTCAGCTTTCTTTCCGGCAATTATGTAACGCTCACCAATCTGTCGGAGAGCGATATACAAAGAATCTGCGACCTCAAGCTCAGCCCTTTGAAAATATCCGTTCACAGCACCGACCCCGCACTTCGCGCCCGTATGCTCGGAAATAAGAACGGAGCCGCAGGTCTTGAGATAATGAGGCGTTTTGCCGCCGCCGGTATCGTGATGGATTGTCAGATCGTATGCTGTTTCGGTCTTAACGACGGCCTGATGCTGCAAAAAAGCATGGAAGACTTGGCCGAGCTCGCACCGGGCGTCGGCAGTGTTTCGATCGTGCCGGCCGGCATAACAAAATTCGGGAACGACCGCTTTCCGCTTATGCCTTTCGACAGGCGGTCGGCAAAAAGCGTCGTTTGCGCCGCTGAGAATTTTTCGGAGGAGTGTCTGAAGAAATTCGGCAGCAGGATTTTTTTCTGTTCGGATGAGTTTTATCTGACAGCGGGCCTTAAGATACCTCCCGACGAGTTTTACGAGGAATACAGACAGCTTGAAAACGGCGTGGGATTGCTCCGTTCGTTTGAAACGGAATTCACGGATGAGCTCGATCTGACAGACCCCGAAGACGGCGATGACCGATCGTTCTGCGTCGCTACCGGCGCTGCCGCAGCTGAATCTTTGCGAAATCTTATACTGACAGCATCCGGAAAATGTGGTAAAATACACGGAAAAGTATTCGCTGTCAGAAATGATTTTTTCGGAGAGAGCGTTGACGTCGCCGGCCTTGTCACGGGAGGGGACCTTATCGCTCAGCTTAAAGACCGGCACACAGGTGAAAGGCTCATCATACCTCAGACCATGCTCAGGCACGGAGAAGGCGTGTTCTTGGACGATATAACGCTCAAAGAAGCGGAGCATGTTTTGGGGATACCGATACAGGTCGCAGCTCCGCGCGGCGATGTGTTTTTACGCGCGATACTCGGCGATCGATCATTATTTGATAATTAAGGAGATAAACGTGAAACCCGTCGCAGCTATCGTGGGTCGGCCGAATGTGGGCAAATCCATGCTTTTTAACAGACTCATCGGCCGCCGGCTTTCCATAGTCGAAGACACTCCCGGGGTCACCAGAGACAGGTTGTACGCTCAGTGCGAGTGGAACGGGCGGATATTTGACCTCATCGACACCGGCGGAATAGAGCCGTCGGCTGAAGACGATATCACGGCGCTGATGCGAGAGCAGGCCGAAACAGCCATTGAAGCGGCGGATATCGCGATACTTGTGACAGACGCGGACGCCGGCGTGACTTTTACCGACAAAGATGTCGCCCTGATGCTCAAACGGTCGAAAAAACCTGTCATTCTCGCTGTAAACAAAGCGGACCGGACAGGCGGAGACGATCCGCGAATATATGAATTTTACAGTCTCGGACTCGGAGACCCCCTTCCGGTTTCCGCCCTGCACGGACACGGCACGGGGGATCTGTTGGACCTGATAACTTCCCGGTTCCCCGAAGAAACCGAATACGACGACGAGACGCCGGGAATAAGAGTTGCGGTCACAGGGAAACCGAATGTCGGAAAATCATCTCTCGTCAATCTGATCTTGGGCGAAAACCGCATGATAGTCAGCGACATAGCCGGGACAACGCGCGACGCTGTGGATACGCCGTTTGAAAATAAATTCGGCAAATATGTTTTCACCGATACTGCCGGAATAAGGCGCAGAGCCAAAATAACCGGCGGTATCGAAAAGTTTTCGGTTCTGCGCGCCCGCATCGCTGTCGAACGCTCTGACGTTTGCCTTATCATGACGGACGCCCGCGAGGGAATAACCGAACAGGACACGAAAATCGCGGGGTTGGCGCACGAAGCCGGCAAAGCCGGCATAGTCGTTGTCAATAAATGGGACCTTATGGAGAAAGATTCCAAGACAATGGATAAAAAGCGCAAAGAGGTTCTCCGGGACCTCAGTTTCATGTCTTACGCTCCGGTCATCTTCATTTCCGCGCTGACCGGCGAGCGTACCGTCAAGCTTTTTGACCTTATCAATATGGTGAACGAACAAAGCTCAAAGCGGATATCAACAGGTTTGCTGAACGACGTGCTGGCGGACGCGCAAGCAAGGATGCAGCCGCCGGCTGACAAGGGAAAACGACTTAAGATCTACTATATCACGCAGACCGGCGTCAAGCCGCCGAATTTTGTCGTATTTGTCAATGACCGCGAGCTTTTTCATTTTTCTTATCGGCGCTATCTTGAAAATCAGATCAGAGGCGCTTTCGGCTTTGAAGGAACTCCCGTCCGTATGGTAGTAAGGCAAAAGGGGGACAGAGAAGAATGATGGTTTTATACTTGACCCTGATCGCGCTGATCGCCTATTTTCTCGGCGGTATCAACGGTTCCATTATTGCCTCCAAATACATATTCAGACGCGACATACGCGATTTCGGCAGCGGGAACCCGGGACTGACCAATTTTTACAGGACTTTCGGTAAAGCCGGCGTCACTTTGGTATTGGCTGTTGATATACTCAAATCGGTTTTCGCGCTTGTTGCCGGCGGGCTGCTTTTCGGTATTACGGGGCATGAATTGATCGGCAAGCTGTTTGCCGGGTTTTGTCTGATACTCGGGCATATGTACCCTGTATATTATAAATTCAGAGGCGGTAAGGGCGTGCTTTGCTCCGGAGTGGTCGTTCTTATGATGGACTGGCGGGTGGGCATAATATGCTGGCTCGTTTTCGCGGCTGTTGTTTTAATAACTCGTTATGTTTCGCTTGCTTCCATGCTCGCCGTTTTGTGCGCTCCCATAGGCATGATCTCATTTTACGGTTGGCTTGAGTTTGTTTTGGCTCTCTTCAGCGCTCTTGCGGTACTGCTGAAGCATAAGGATAATATTATGAGGCTCTATTCCGGCGCCGAAGCAAAATTCGGAATAAAAACCGAAGGTAAAACCTGATGCCCGTCCCCGCTTCGGGGCGGTGAGTATCGACCCTTAATCAATGAAAGGAACGGTCATGGTCATGAAATACAAAAACTGTAAAAACATCGGTAAAAATGTATCGCTGCTCGGAATGGGCTGTATGCGCTTCCCTTTTAAGGACGGCAGCATAGATTTTGAGCCTGCGGAGGAAATGATCGATTACGCGTACGCGAACGGTGTGAACTATTTTGATACGGCATATGTTTACGCCGACGGGGAATCGGAACGCACCGCCGGCCGGGCTTTGGAAAAATATCCGAGGGAGAGCTTCATGCTGGCGACAAAGCTGCCCAACAGGAAAGCGAAAAGCAGCCGGCAGATATCGGACACTTTTGAGGAACAGCTTGAAAGATGCAGAGTTGATTATTTCGATTTTTATCTGCTGCATAACGTGAATGAAAGAAGCTTTGATGATTTTTCGGCCGACCATGTTCTTGCGGCTCTCGATGAATTAAAAGCGCGCGGAAAGATAAGGCAGTTGGGCTTTTCCGCTCACGCGTCCGCTGAAACGATCGAGCGCTTTACCGCTGTGCGGGAATGGGATTTCGGCCAGCTGCAGATCAATTACTTCGACTGGGACTATCAAAACGCAAAGGCCAAATATGATGTATTGACCCGTCGCGGAATACCGGTCATCGTTATGGAGCCCGTGCGGGGAGGCCGTCTTTCGCAGCTTTGCCCGGAAGCGGCGGCTTTGCTGAAAGCATACGCGCCCAATAAAAGCACTGCGTCTTGGGCGATAAGGTTCGCTGCAGAACTGCCCAACGTTTTGACCGTGCTGAGCGGCATGAGCACGCTTGAGCAGGTGATCGACAATGTCAACACCATATCCGGCTTTACGCCTTTGTCGGACAAAGAACACGAGATTTTGTTAAAGACGTCTGCAGAACTGAAACGCAGTATGCTTTTGCCGTGTACAAAATGCCGTTATTGCGACGGATGCCCCGCCGGCATTGACATTCCCGGAGTGCTCAGCGCATACAACGACTATCTGCTCTCGGAGTTTCCGCTGGATCTTATGCCGCTGACGCGGCTCCCCGAAGAGAATAAACCGGACAAATGCACAAGCTGCGGTCTCTGCGTTGAAGCCTGTCCGCAAAACATCGACGTCCCGGGATTTATGAGCAAAACAGCAAGCGAAGTGCAAAAAATCGTACCGCCTTCGTTAGACGTGTAGCCTCACATACCATCGGCGGCGGGAGATTTACCGCGCCGATCCCCCTCAAGGGGAGTTCTCGGACAGTATCCGAGTACTGTCCCCCGGGCAGAGGGGCGTCCCCCGGCGGTTTATATTGACAACGCGGCGTATACATGTATAATGGTAAAGTCTGTTTAACGGCTTATCCTTGCTCTCATGTAACCGTGAGGGCCATCAGTCCGAAAGGAGGTGCTGAAATGGCAAAGACAACCGAAAAATATGAGCTTATGTACATCATCAATCCCAACCTCACAGAGGAGGAAACAGCTGCCGTCATCGAAAAGTTCAAGACGCTTGTTGAGCAGAACGGCACGCTTGACGAAATGGAGGAGCAGGGCAAGCGAAAGCTGGCTTATGAGATCAACTTCATTTCCGAGGGTTTTTATGTCCTGATGAAGTTTACGTCCGCGCCTGATTTTCCCGCCGAGCTTGACCGTGTGCTGGGAATCACGGACGGCGTTATGCGAAGCCTCATCACGACGCGCGGGGAGTAGAGAGGAGAAAACAAAATGCTGAATCATATTGTTATCATGGGCAGACTCACCCGCGACCCCGAATTGCGCTACACCCAGTCCGGAACGCCGGTGGCCGGTTTCACATTGGCTGTCGACAGGGATTTCACGTCCCGTGAAAGCGGTGAAAAACAAACAGATTTTATTGACGTCGTCGCCTGGCGGCAGACCGGAGAATTCGTTTCCAAGCACTTTTCAAAAGGGAGCATGGCTATTGCCTCCGGACGTCTGCAGATACGCGAATGGACTGACCGCGAAGGAAACAAGCGCAGAAGCGCGGAAATTGTCGCGGATAATATCTATTTCGGCGAGAGCAAAAGAAAGAGCGACGGAACGGAATCATATCGCGGCGGGACCGCGCCGTCGGATTTCGGCGAATATGACAGCATCCCCAAGCCGGGATCCGCTTTTGCGGAGCTCGACGACGCAGACGGCGAATTGCCGTTTTAAAAGGAGGTTTAAGCTTTGGCTTTTGACAGAGAAAAAAACAAAAACCGTAAACGCAGGAGAGTTTGCCAGTTTTGCGCGGAAAAAAGTCAGCATATCGACTATAAGGACATCGCCAAACTCAAGCGCTTTATGTCAGAGCGCAGCAAAATCCTGCCGAGACGCACGACCGGAACATGCGCGATACACCAGCGCCGGCTCACCGACGCGATAAAGCGCGCGAGGCAAATTGCGCTTTTGCCGTATGTAACTGACTGAAAGAACAAAAAAGAGACGCCCGCTCCCGGGCGTCTCTTTGCGTTTTTCGTATATCAATCGGGAAATTCGGCGTCCAAGCTGTCGTCGTTAAAGACCCAGTCGCGCACGTTTGTCACGGTTGACGACCCCTCTCCGGTGCGGGCAATTATCTTTGTAATTCCCGAATTGATGATGATCCTGCGGCACATGGTGCAAGAAGTCGTATCCGTTAAGAGTTTTCCCGTTTCAAAATCCCGGCCCACCAAATACATTGTCCCGTCGAGCATGTCGCGCCGAGCCGCGGATATCACGGCGTTTGCTTCCGCGTGGACGCTTCGGCACAGTTCGTAACGCTCGCCGGACGGAATATTGAGTTTTTGCCTTGTGCAATAACCGTAGTCGCTGCAATTCTTTCGTCCGCGCGGCGCGCCGTTGTAACCGGTCGAGATTATTTCGTCATTTTTAACTATTATGGCCCCGTACATACGCCTGATGCAAGTTGAGCGCTGCAGCACAGCGTCCGCCAGATCCAAATAATAATCTGTTTTGCTTTTTCTGTTATCCATTTCCGCATTCTCCTCCCGAACAGTCCGGATCGTTTTTATAGTATATAACCCGGCCGCGCAAGTCAAGAATAATGTATAAGTCTGACCGGAAAAACCTGAAATAAGGGACGACGCAATGAAAACGAATTACATGAAAGAACAAGACGCTCTGCTCGATAAACTCGGCGGAAAAAAACCCGGGCTGCTGTTACACTGCTGCTGCGGGCCTTGCGCCTGTCCCGTATTTGAATTATTGCAGGAACGCTTTGAAATCACCGCTTTTTATTTTAACCCGAATACCGGTCCGCAAGAGGAGTATCTGAAGCGGCTCTCGAGCCTGAAACAGCTCATCTTATCGGCGCCGTACAGCATCCCGCTCATTGAAGGAGAAACGGACAGCCGGGAGTTTGACAAACTCTCGGCGGGTCTTGAAGCGGAAAAAGAAGGCGGAAAAAGATGCGAGGCGTGTTTTCGGCTGAGACTTGAAAAAACGGCGCGCACGGCAAAGGAGCTCGGTTTCGAATATTTTTGCACCACTCTCACGACGTCGCCGCGAAAAGACCCGGAAACAATAAACGCCATCGGCTCGGAGCTTGCCGGGCGCTTCGGCGTTTTATGGCTGCCGTCGGATTTTAAAAAAAGAGGCGGATACTTGCGCTCCGCGGAGATGTCCGAAAAATACGGACTCTACAGGCAAAACTATTGCGGCTGCGAATACAGCCGCCGCCCGATCGCGCCGTGAGCTTCGGGCAACAGGCCAAGGACACAGCGCCGGCAGATCCGAACCAAATCCGAGCGCCGATAATAAGCAGGTCTCCGAACACCCTGCATATAAAAAACGGAAAGGGAAGCAATACAAAATGAGTGTTTCCGCCAGAAAGATCGTTTTTGCCGCGGTCACGGCGGCGGCGTACGCGGCTTTGACCATGTTGCCGCCTTTCTCACTGATAAGCTACGGAGCGGTGCAGTTTCGCGTTTCGGAGGCGCTCTGCGTCCTGCCCTTTTTTATCCCGTGCTCCGCTTGGGGGCTTTTTATCGGCTGTGCGACCGCGAACCTGATCAGCGCCGCCGGTCCCGCTGACATTGTTTTCGGCTCGGCGGCAACGCTTGCGGCGTCGCTTTGCGCGGCCGGCGTCGGCAAAAGGGCTAATGCAGCTGAAGCGGAAGGCAAACCTAAGGGCAGAATGCGGTACCGGGTCGCTGTTTGCACCTTGCCCGTCGTTTTTAACGGGCCGGTCATCGGCGCGGTCCTCGCTTATACTTCATCGTCGCCCGGCGCTTTTTTGCCGAGTTTTGCGCTCTTCGGAGCACAGGTCGCACTCGGCGAGGCCGGCGTCATGTTTGCTTTGGGACTGCCGCTGATTCGTCTTCTGCCGAAAATCGGGGCCTTTTCAGCCGCAGCGGAAAAATTCCGTTGACAAAGCGCGGGCGCAAGGCTAAAATAAAAGCGAAAAACTCAATAATCAGGGGGAGCCGGGTAGTCCCGGCTGAGACGGAGCCAAATGAAGTTCCATACCCTTGCGCCGGGCACTCCGGCGCTGAACCTGATCCGGATAATGCCGGCGTAGGGAAACGGGATTGCGAATTCATTCCGCGGGTTCTTTAAGACCCGCGGTTTTTGTTTCCCTCAGATACCGATCAAGGAGAGACAACAATGAAAAACATGAAAGTCCGCGCGCTCTGTGAGGGAGCGATAATGGTCGCTCTTGCTCAAATACTCGAATACATCAAGCTTTATCAGCTGCCTTACGGCGGTTCCGTGACTTTTGCCATGATACCGCTTGTGTTGTTTGCCGTCCGTTGGGGGCTCTCGCGCGGTCTTATCGCTGGGGTCGCCCTCGGACTTTTGCAGCTCGCGCTCGACGGAGCCTATGCCTATACGTGGCAATCCATGATACTCGACTATCTGCTCGCCTACGCGGCGCTCGGTTTTGCCGGTCTCTTCAAAGGAAGAAAATCCGGCGTATTCTGCGGTGCGTTTGTCGGCGCGCTCGCAAGATACGCGGTACACGTTTTAAGCGGCGTTTATGTCTGGGCCGCGTATATGCCCGAGGTGTTTTTAGGGCTTCCCATGGGGTCTGCGTGGATCTATTCTCCGCTGTATAACGCTGTGTATATGGGGCCGAACCTTGCCGTCTGCCTTGTCGTGTTCGGAATCCTGTATAAACCGCTCTATAAATACATAACGGCGAAAGATATTTAAAGCAGGCTCTCAAACCTGATCTTCCGCTGTATTTCGTCCCGCTCGGGCGGCGATCGCGAAATACATGAAATAGCGGTCGATTTTGTCGGCGTCCTCGACGAATGTTCCGTCGAAAAACAAACGTAAAAATTCATCGCGCGCGCGCAGCACTTCTTTCAGCCGGTATGAATATCCGGTACATGACAGGACTTCGGCTGTGGCGCTGAACAGATCTATCGCGCGATTTATCGCGCGCGTCTCACGGCCGGCGTTTCCGTTTCTGTGCGCTGTTATGGCTCCCCCTACCTCAGCGCCGATATTGCCCATCTGCTCTTCAAAAGTCAGCCGGGCCCATCGCACTCTGTCAAATCTGTATTCATCCATCGATTTTTTCCGCCACTATTTCGTATATAAGCTCCCTGATTGCCGGGTTATCGACGCCTCGGGAACGGTTGTTTTGCGCGGGCCTTATATTTATCATTGAGTCAAACTCCACGAAATCATCCGTTCCGAAAGATTCGGGCCAAAGGTTAATACCCCAAAGATCCGCTTGCGCTGAGCCTTTTTCGAGCAAAAAATATTCCTCATCCGAGTGAAGTCCCGCGCCTGCGACAAGCAACCGCCGCGCAACGTCGATAACACATTTCACAAGAGGGTCCGACATATTTGAACCCATAGCGCATAACTCGTCGATCGTGATTTTCTCGACAATTAACATCGGATGCGCTCTCTAACAGCCTTTTGCGTTTTGGCCGCCGTCTATGGAGATGACAGAGCCGTTTATCCATTTTGCCTCGTCGGTCGACAGAAACACGGACAGATATGCCACATCTTCCCCGGTGCCCAAGAAATTACAGGGAATAAGCCCCAAGACCTTGGTGCGCTCTCTCGGGTCTCGTTCGAATACTTCGTCCAAAAGCGGCGTTTTGCACATCCCGACGCAAAGAGAGTTCGCGCGGATGCCGTCCTGCGCGTGGTCGATGCAAAGCTGCTTCGTATAACCGTTTACCGCGTGCTTCGCCGTCACGTAAGCGACGCCGCCGTCGGTGGCGTTCAGGCCGGCGATGGACGATATATTTATAATAACGCCCGATTTCTTTTTGAGCATTTCGGGCAGACAGGCGCGGGTCATCATAAACACGCCCTTAACGTCCACGTCCAGCATTTCATCCCAGCCTTCCGGCGTTTGATCGAGCGTTTTTTTGAAAAAATCAAAAACGCCCGCCGTGTTGCAGAGCACGTCAACAGTCCCGTATGTCTTGATTGCGAGTTCAGCCAAGGCGACGCAATCTTCGTTGCGGGAGACGTCCGATATAAGTCCTGTGGCTTTGTCGCCGTTGTCCTTGATGGTTTTCAGGACCAGGTCCATACGCTCGGCGTTTCTGCCTCCGCAAACCACTCTCGCCCCTTCTTTTGCCATGACGATCGCCTGAGCCTTTCCGATGCCGGACGTCGCTCCCGTCACTATGACGACTTTGTTCTCCAAACGTTTCATACACACGCTCCTTCCAAAAATACACAATGCCTGAAAGCGGGAAAATACAGGCACAGATTTCGCTTTAACTTTAAACAATAAGCTTATGAAAGTCAATTTTTTTCCGGCCGGAGGCATCCCCTCGCTTCGGCCGGGCCTTGTTTCTTCGGACAGAAGCTGCGGAAATCAATCCGACGCGCCGAGGTCCTGACGTATTTTAACGGTCACAGTTTCCTCATAACATGAGAAGCAGGCCTCGACACGCTCTGTATCTGCGGCCGGGAAGATCGCGCTGACAAGCGGCATAATCACAAAGCCGGCCAGCATGGCAAAGGCTCCGGCATTTATGGGCGATTGCAGAAGCACAGGGAACGAGCTTCTGAAAAGTATGTTCGCGCTCATAAACAGGCAGCTGAACAAAAAGCAGCAGCACACCGCCGCTTTGCTTGAGCGTTTAAGGTACAATCCGAAAAGGAAAGGCGCCAAAAACGCCCCGGCAAGCGCTCCCCACGATATGCCCATGAGCTGCGCGATAAAGGTGACGCCGCTTTTGTATTGAACGGCCGCTATGACCGCCGAGATGAGGATGAACACTACGATAAGCAGTCTTATTGTGAGAAGCTGCTTTTTTTCGTTCATATTTTTTATTATATTGCCTTTGAGAAAATCAAGCGTAAAGGTCGAGGACGAAGTTATGACAAGAGAGGACAAAGTGGACATGGACGCCGAGAGGACAAGCACGATGATAACGCCTATCAAAAGCGGCGAGAAGCCCGAGAGCATGGTCGGGATGACCGAATCGTAACCTGAAGCCGCCACGTCGATGACCCCGGAGTAAAGTCTGCCGAAACCGCCTAAGAAATAGCAGCCTCCGGCTATCACGACGGCGAAGAACGTTGAAATAACGGTGCCTTTGAAAATCGCTTTTTCCGACTGTATGGCATAAAATTTCTGCACCATTTGAGGAAGCCCCCATGTGCCGAGCGAGGTGAGTATCACGACCCCGAGAAGATTGAGAGGATCCGGGCCGAAAAATGACGCGAACACCCCGGGCGACGAGGACACGCTCATGTCTTGCGCCCGGGACAGCGAATCTATCGCCGCGGCGAAGCCTCCGTTGTCGCTCAGCACAGCGCCAATGACAGCGACTATCCCGACAAGCATTATTATGCCCTGTATGAAGTCGTTGACGGCGGTCGCGAAATAACCTCCCGCTATCACGTATACGCCGGTCAAGATCGCCATCGCCGCGATACATACGGTAAAATCAACGCTGAAAGCCATAGCGAAAAGCCGGGACAGGCCGTTGTAAAGCGAAGCTGTGTACGGTATCAGAAAAATGAATATAATAACCGAGGCTCCGACCTTCAGTCCCTTCGAGCCGTAGCGGGCGCCGAAGAATTCGGGCATGGTCGCGGATCTCAGATGCCTTGTCATTATCCTCGTGCGACGCCCGAGTATCACCCAAGGCAATAAAGAGCCGATAAGCGCGTTCCCGAGCCCTATCCATGTCGACGACAATCCGAATCTCCAGCCGAACTGACCCGCGTATCCGACGAAAACCACGGCTGAAAAATACGAGGTCCCGTAAGCGAAGGCGGTGAGCCAAGGGCCGACGGACCGCCCTCCCAGAACAAAACCGCTCACGTCGGCGGCCTTGCTTCGGAATCGAAGACCGATAAAAACAGTAACGGAGAAGAAGACAACGAGCAGGAATACTTTGATGAACACTTCAGACACACCTTTCATTTTCCGGAAAAGACGCGAAAAAACCGCCTCCGGACGTTTATTATCCGAGGGCGGCTGAATAACCGCGGTACCACCTCAGTTCCGCGCGGCCTCGCGGCTCACGCGCTCAAAGAGTACAGTCATACTCCGTTCGCTGTAACGGGCGATCCCGTCGCGGCCTACCTGCATGGGTCCGATGTGTTTCGGCGCGCGGCTCTCGGGATGTATTCGCCCGATCTTTCCCCATCGGCTTTCACCGGCCGCCGACTCTCTGAGAGGATCTGTATCAGGTTACTTTTTCCCGGTCATTGCCTTTGTTCGGCCTATATTAACCCAAAATCCGCTTATTGTCAATATCAACGCCCCCGGTCGCGATAAACAAAAATAACTCCGGGGAAAAAGCCATATTCGTTACAATATCCAAAACCGGATCATTCCCTGTCTACACCGCGGAATTTCGTGTCCGGCTCCTTCAAGGCTACGCCTTTTTTTGGAACATCCAAATCCCGAACAGGATGATCGCGCCGCCGACAGCGGTCCCCCAGTCCGGTACCTCATGAAAAAGAACAAAGGCGAGCAAGGTCGCGATAAACGGCGGAAGATACAGGAAATTCGTCACGTCCGCGGTACGTTTGGCAAGGGAGAACGCCTTTGACCAAAACAGATAAGCGACGGAGCTTGAGCAAGCGCTGAGATAAATAAGGGTCACAACAGCCGCCGGAGCCGCCGTGAGCGTGTCGCGTACGGCGGCCGGCAGAAAAGGTATCATAAGAACAGAGGCGGCGGCCAAGCTGTAAGCGCTGCACTGCAGCGGCGCGTAACTCCGGGTCAGCTTCCGCTGGATCAGATTATAAGAACTCAAAAGAGCCGCGGCAAGCAAGACCCAAAGCACGCCGATGTTGATCGACAAAACGCCGTTCCAAAGCATAAGTATCAGTATCCCGCCGAAGGAGACGCCCGTGAAGACCCAGCCCAAGGGGCGTATGCGCTCTTTAAAGAAAAAACGCGCGAGCACAGCGGCAAAAACAGGGCCGGCAGACATCACCACATTGCCGGTGGCGGCGGTCACCATTGAAAAACCAATATTGAAGACAGTGGTGTAAAATGTAAACCCGACCGCTCCGGCGACAAAAAATATCGGTATATCGCGCGGTTTGGGCGGGGGCATTTTTTTGACGAAACAAACGATCAGCAAAATGATCGAGGCGATCCAACAGCGGGCGGCGGCAAGCGTAACGGCGCTGTAACTCCCGTATGTAAGTCTGAGCAAAACGGACGCGGAAGCCCAAAAAAACACAGTCACCAACGCAAATATCCAATATTTTTGTCTCATGCGAATAATTCCTTTTTAACCGGCTTTTGGATTCGAAAGAGGCCGACGCCCTGTCATTCGGCGCCGTAGTCCTCTTGCGACAAAACGGCCTTGGCCTCCTCGCGGGTCAGTATTCGGCGGCAGAACAGCAAAGAGAGCGGGACGGCGACTATGCCGGCAAAGATTTTTGCCGCTATCATGGGCGGCAGCATTTCGGGAGCGTATACGCCGATAAATCCCAAATGAGCGCCTAAAACGTTGGCCGCCGAGGCTACGACGGCGGCGAACACGACTTTTCCCTTGTTGTTCATTTTATGGAAGTCGATATACCCCGCGACTACCGTGCATACGCTCAGCAGTATAGCGATGAGCGAATAGTCGTCTATCCCCATACGTTCGGCAAGCCTGTGCAGAGGTTTTCCGAAAAGCGCGCGAATGACCCTGGTCATGGTCAATATCCCGGCGATCGTAACAAGTACGGTGCCTATGACCGAAAACCCCTCCGAGAGAGGGTTGAGTCCCTTGACCAAAGTAAGGCCCGTCAGTTTTTCGATCACGGCGAGCGTCAGGCCGGTCAAGATCATGAGCATTATAAGCCGCCCGAAAATCACAAAAGCCCTGATCGCGAAATCCGGGACTTTCCACAGCAGGAAGATAATAATGAGCGTAATGACTATCGGCACAGTCATGTTCAGCAGAAGCAGCCGAATATCGAGGGCCGCGACCAATCCGCCCGCTATACAGGCAAAAGGAGTGGAAATAAGCCCCGACATGCAGCCTATCGAGAAGTAGCGGTGATCGCGCTTTTTTATGATTCCCAAAGCGCTCGGTATGCTGAAGGTGATAAGCCCGCCTATCATGGCGCAAACGACGCAGCCCGCCCAAGCTCCGACGGCGGCGTTGTCGGCGACCGCCATCGCCGTGCGGTATCCGCTGTCCGGCGCGAAGAGCAAAGCCGGGAAAACAGCGGGGTCCGCGCCTATGAAACGAAGCACGGGGCCGACGACGGGCAGACACGCGACGCCTATAAACGGCGCGATGCAGACATTTCCGACCGAAGCCAAAATGATGGGTCCCGCCATATTGAAAGCGCGCTTGAATTCCGCGCCGAGTCCGAAACGGCTGTTTAAAAAATAGTCGATCGCGCCCAGAACAAAAAACACGCAGGTTATCACCATGATGATCTGTTTTATGACCATAAAGCGCGCCTCCTTTCCCCGATTTCGAACGCCGGCGGCCGGTTTGAAGCGGCCGGCCGCTCCCGCCGCGCCGACAGCCTTCGCCTTATTTATTATAAGCGCGGCGGTCGACGAATGCAAGCATTTGCCGTATCCCGCGCCTTCGCTCCGTTGAAGATAAAAACACGCCCGGCCGGCTCTGCGGACAAAGCCGCGCGTTTTACCCGGGCCGTTTCCCGGGCAGAATTTCTATCCAGTAACCGTCGGGATCGTTTATGAAATAAATGCCCATATCATGGTTTTCGAAGCAGATCACACCGAGCTCCTCGTGTCTCCCGCGCGCCTTTGCCGCGTCTTCCGGCATAAAGGCAAGATGATACTCGCACTCGCCGAGGTCATAGGGTTTGTCCCTGTCTTTGAGCCATGTCAGTTCCAAGGTAAAATCGCTTGAGCCGTCGCCCAAAAAGACGAGCCTGAAAGAGCCGTCATCGGCTTCGATAAAGCGCGTCGGTTCAAGGTCCAAGGCTTCGGCATAGAATTTAAGGCTCTTTTCAAGATCGAGGACGTTAAAATTGAAGTGGTTGAATTTAAACACGATCTTCTCCTTTTCAGCTTAAAGCAGATTTCTTTGTATTTTTCCGCTGATAGTTTTAGGCAATTCCTCGCGGAAGACCACTATCCTCGGATATTTATAAGGGGCGGTCTTCTTTTTTACATACTCCTGTATTTCCTTTTTCAGTTCTTCCGTGCCTTGCGTACCGTCCGTCAGAACAACGCTCGCTTTGACTATTTGCCCGCGCGTATCGTCCGGTACCGCCGAAACGCCGCATTCGAGCACATAGGGCAGCTCCATTATGACGCTTTCTATCTCAAACGGCCCTATGCGGTAGCCGGAGGATTTTATCAGATCGTCCACCCGGCCGACATACCAGAAATAACCGTCCTCGTCCCGCCAGGCGGTGTCTCCCGTGTGATACAGCCCGTCGCTCCAAGTCTCCCCGGTTTTTTCATCATCCATGTAATACCGGTAAGCGAGGCCGCACGGCAGGCCCTTATCAATTTTGATAACGATCTCGCCCACCTCTCCCACGTTCACGCTCTTCCCGTCGCTGTCCGTCAGGTCAACATCATACAGCGGCGTCGGCTTGCCCATGGAGCCGATACGAGGCTTGGTCCCGACAAGGTTTCCGATGATCACCGTGCTCTCGGACTGCCCGAACCCCTCCGTTACGGACAAACCGGTGGCTTTTTTGAATTGGTGGAAAACCTCCGGATTCAGCGCCTCCCCCGCAGTCGAGGCGTGTTCTATCGCGCTCAGATCAAATTTCGACAGATCCTGCTTGATAAAAAACCTGTACATGGTCGGCGGGGCGCAGAAGGTCGTTATTTTATATTTGGCGAACATGGGCATTATGTCATTCGCGTCGAAACGGTCAAAATCATAGGTAAAGACCGCCGCCTCACAGAGCCATTGCCCGTAAAGCTTGCCCCACATCGCTTTTGCCCAGCCGGTATCGGAGATCGTAAAATGCAGGCCGTCCGGATTAACGCAATGCCAGTACTTCGCCGTGATGAAGTGGCCCAAGGGATATTTGAACGAATGAGCGGCCATTTTGGGATGCCCGGTCGTGCCGGATGTAAAAAACATCAGCATCAGGTCGTCCCCGCACGGATCCATGCCGCCGGACGCGCGCACGAACTCGTCGCCGAACAGGCGGAATTCCTCGTCAAAATCGTGCCAGTTTTCCCGCGCGCCGCCCACGATGATTTTTGTTTGCAGCGTCGGGGACGTCTTTGCCGCGGCGTCGACTTCGTCTGCAGTCGTGCCGTCCGACGTGCACAAAACCGCCGATATGCCGCCCGCGTTGAAGCGGTATTCAAGGTCCCCGGCCGTCAGCTGCACGGGGGCGGGGATAGCGACAGCGCCTATTTTATGCAGACCCAACATCGAAAACCAAAATTGATAGTGTCGCTTGAGTATCAGCAAAACCCTGTCTCCCCGCTTGATTCCCAGCGACTTGTAGTAGTTGGCGGCCCTTGACGAATAACGGCTCATATCCCCGAAACTGAAATAGCGCTCGGTTTTTCGGCCGTCGACGTGCAGCATCGCGAGCTTGTTCGGCTTCCGCCGGGCAATGGCGTCAACCACGTCAAAAGCGAAATTGAACTTATCCTCGTCTTTAAAGGATATTGATTTCAACGCGCCGTTTTTATCTTCTTCGGTTATTATGAAGTTTTCGTATACCGGGGAATATCCGGGTTCCTCTGAACTCTTTCGCGTTTTTTGCTCGAGCGGCGCTTCAACAGCCGGCTCTTCCCGCAAACCCGCTCCCGCGGGATTCAATACGATCGCGTAAAAAATGCAGTCCTCCCCGCCGACGGCTATCATTCCGTGAGGGGTCGCGCTGTCGTAATAGATAGTATCTCCCTCGTTTAAGGTCTCTGTATGATCTCCCACCTGCACCTTGAGCCTGCCTTTTATCACGAGGTCGAATTCCTGCCCCTCGTGTGTGGTGAGCTCGATATCTCTGTTTTGCTGTTCGGGCATAAACTTTGCCGTAACACACAGCGGTTCGGCTGCCCTGTTCTTAAAGAGCGGAGCCATGTTGAAGTATTCCAGTCCCCGCGCCTTATCGATTCGCTGCCCCTCTCCTTTTCTCGTCAGCGTATAAGAACTGAGCTTTGGGCTCGCTCCTTCTATAATATCGGTGACGTCAACGCCCAAAACAGTCGCGCAGCGGTAAATAAACGCGAAATTCAAGTCGACAGACCCCGCCTCGCAATCCTCGTATTCGGATTCCGCGACCCCCGCTTTCGCGGCCATTTCCGCCGTGCTCAGACCTTCGATCTCGCGCAGTTCCTTTATACGCCCGGCCATTTCCCTCAGTTTTTGCTTTATCTCCGGTTCGGTCATCCGGTCCATGATATATCCCCCCGATAATTATTTAAGCAAAAAACCCGCCTCAACGACTTTGTCTCTGAGACGGGTTTGTTAACCCGCGGTACCACTCAATTTGCATGCCGCGCATGCCTCTTAAAGGCTCCTCTAAGCCTTTTGCCCTAACGCGGCAAACACGGGAAGCTCTACTTGCGTCTTTGCTTTCTGCCGTCCGGCTCGGAAGCGACAAGCCTGTTATATCCGTGATTATCGGCTCGCACCGGTCGCCGACTCTCTGAAATCGCCGGATATACGCTCTCTTCGTCACAGCCTTTGTGATATTTTATGTCATTGTAGTCTCTTTGCCCCCTGTTGTCAAGTTTTTTTCCCGGCACAGACCCGCAAAGCCGTTTCGGTTATTCAAGGCGGCGTGAGTCGATCCCGGGGCTTTTGCCGGGCGAAAAGGTTTGACTGTTTTTCTCGGCGTATATATAATACAAATACTTTTACAGCGCAAGGAGAAGACGCCGTATGACGCTGACTGACTCAAAGCGTATGAAGGCCGCGGACAACAAAGCGATAAACGGCGAGGGAATACCTTCGACGCTCCTGATGACGAACGCGGCGAAGCACATAAGCCGCGCCGCCGCGGAGCTCGCCGGGGAGAATAAAAGCGCCGCGGTTTTCTGCGGAAGCGGCAACAACGGCGGAGACGGCATTGCCGCCGCTGTGTATCTTTTGCGCATGGGCTTTTCCGTACGCTGCTTTCTTGTCGGCACAAGAGAAAAGATGACGCCGGACACGAAGGAGACGGAGCGCAGGCTGATCGAAGCCGGCGGCCGGCTTGAGGATCTTGACCCGTCCGATCCCTCAATGAGGGATTTTTTAAAAAACGCGGGAGTCATCGCGGACGCGATGTGCGGTATAGGTTTTTCATCCGGTCTCCGCGGCCTCGCCGCGGAGGCGGCAAAACTCATAAACAGCTCCGGGAGACCTGCAGTCGCCGCCGATATACCGAGCGGCGTTGAGGCGGATACGGGACTCGTTTCGGGAGAAGCGGTAAAATGCGCGCGCACGGTGACTTTTTCGCTCGCCAAACCGGGGCATTTCGCGCAGCCGGGCTGCATATACGCGGGCGAACTTGAAATCGCCGATATAGGCGTCCCCCGGGAGATCCTGAAAGACTGCGGATGCGGAATATTTGCGATCACGGAAAAGGACGCTCTCTTGCCCCGCAGAAACAGGATAAGCCACAAAGGAAACTACGGCAAACTGCTGATAATCGCCGGGAGTACGGGCCTCACGGGCGCTGCGAGCCTGTGCGCAAAGGCCGCCGTTCGCGGAGGAGCGGGGTTGGTCCATCTCGGCGTGCCGCTCGACATTTATCCGATAACCGCCGTGAAAAACGACGAGGCCATGCCTTTCCCGCTTGCCTGCGACAGTTTGGGCAGGCTGTCACTCTCGGCGCTGCCCGCTGTAAATGAAAAACTGAGATCGTGCGATCTCTGCGTGATCGGCCCCGGGCTCGGCCGTTCCCGGGAGATAACGGAACTGATTTCTTCTCTTGTCGCCGACGCCGGCAAACCTATGGTCATTGACGCGGACGGGCTTTTTGCCCTTTCCGAAAACATAAACGTTTTAAAAAACGCCTCGGCGCCCGTGATCCTGACCCCGCACGAAGGGGAATTCATAAGACTCGGCGGAAAGACCGAAGGCGCCGTGATATCAAACGCCCGCGATTTCGCCGAGGAATACGGCTGTACGCTCGTGCTGAAAGGCCACCGGACTATATGCGCCTTTCCGGACGGCGAAATCCATATAAACACCACGGGAAATCCCGGCATGGCGAAGGGCGGGACGGGCGACGTCTTGGCCGGCGTTATAGGCGCAATGGCCGGGCAATTCCCGCTCAAAAAAGCCGTTACGACCGCTGTGTGGCTGCACGGCAGAGCCGGGGACATCTGCGCAAAGCGCCTCGGTGAGTATTCGATGACGGCTTCGGACCTCATAAAAGCCCTGTGCGAAGCCGAGAAACACGCGGAAGTTGGTTTTGAGAATGAATGACCCGAAAGCGAGGACTTGGGCGGAGATCAGCCTCGGCAGCATAAAGCGCAATTACAATGAAATGAGAAAAGCGCTGCCTCCCGGCTGCCTTTTCGCCGCAGTGGTGAAAGCGGACGCCTACGGCCACGGCGCCGTCAGAGTCGCGTCGCTTTCGGAGGAGTCGGGAGCGGAGTATATCGCGGTTTCATGTTATGCCGAAGCCCGCGAGCTGCGGGAAGCGGGAATCAAGAGCCGGATACTGATATTCGGGATATCGCCGCCGGAAATAGCGGAGCTGCCGGCAGAAGCGGATATCGTTCAGACCGTCGGAGACCTCGAAACGGCAAGGCAAATGTCAAACATCCTCCAAAAAACGAAAAACAAACTCAAAGTACATATAAAAACGGACAGCGGCATGGGCCGGCTGGGTTTTATGACCGAATCGGAAAAAGACCGGGCCGCGCTGATCGAGCTTATTTCTCTGCCCGGTTTGGAATTTGAGGGCGTCTACACTCATTTCGCGGTTTCCGAGCAGCCGGAGGACGATTTCACCCGGCTCCAATACGAACGCTTTATGCGCTCCGCCCTGCGTCTGGAAAAGGATACCGGGCACAAATTCAAGCTCAAACATTGCGCCAACAGCGGAGTTGTGGTAAACTGCAGAGAGTTCGCGGCGGATATGGTCAGGCCGGGAATCGCGCTGTACGGAATATATCCGGGGCCCGATAAGGGCGATATCGAATTGCGCCCCGCAATGCGGCTGAAAACCAGGATAATGTCGACCTCCGTGCATAAGGCGGGGGATTCGATCAGCTACGGCAGGACTTACATCGCCTCAAAGCCCATTAAGACCGCGGTGATCCCCATAGGTTACGCGGACGGTCTGCACCGTGTTTTATCGGGCAAAGCGGAGTTTTTGGTCCGCGGCAGGCGCGTAAGGCAGATCGGCCGCATCTGCATGGATATGTGCATGATCGACGTTACCGATATCCCGGGCTGTACGATCGGCGATGTTGTTACGGTCATCGGAGAAGACGGGGCCGAAACAATAAGGGCGGAGGATTTGGCCGAGGCGGCCGGCACGATAGCCTATGAGATCGTCTGCGCAGTCTCAAAAAGAGTCCCGCGAATTTACACTGATTAGAGGGCAAGAGATATGAAAAGTTCAAAAGCGTCGGTTTATTTATCAGTTTTTTTGGCCGTTGCCGTCACAGCCGGCATATCCGCATACGCGGCTTCAAATTACGGAACAAGCTCGGACCCGCTCATCACTTTGAGCTATCTCGATGAAGTTCTCACGCCGAAGCTGATGAATGATTTTAAAACAGAGCTTGACAAGACCAAAGAGGATCTCGGCGGCTCGGGGGAGAGCTTTAAGGTCATAACGCTTTCAAACGGGCAGACGTTAAAGGCTTCCGTCGGCTGTGAAATGCTGCTCAGGGTAGGCACGGCAAAAGTGGCCGCCTCAGACTCTCCGGGTTTGGTCGATGTTACCGACGGCGGCACAATAAATAACGGCTCCGCTCTGACCGCCAATCACCTTTACATGGTGAGCATAGAAGGCAACGGCGTAACGGCGACCGCCGCGACCGTGAGGCTTATGGTGCGCGGCTCCTATACGATAAGCTGAGGACCCGAAACGCAATAATAAACATGCCTGTTGTATTGACATCAGGCATGTTCTGTTAAAAAGCCCGGCACGCTCAGTCAGACGCCTTGCCGGGCGCTTATTGTTTTGCTTTGACAGCCTCTTAAGCAGCCCAAATACGCGCGCCGTGATCTTTTGCTTTAGTTTCCGAAGAAGAAACGTATGCTGAATTTGGTCTGAATTTGAGTGAGGCAATTAATGTGTTTTTGCATATGTCCATCAAGCGGTCCGGGTTCCCGTTTGAGGTTCGCAACCCGCAGCTGAACGCCGAAACCATTCTTGCAATGCAGGAAACCGAACAAATCATAACCGATTATAAAAAGGGTTCTCGCATGCAAAAATCTTTTGCTGACGCCGGCGAAATGTTTGCGGCAATGGACGCGGAAGATGAGTCGGAACGTAATGATGAATAAGTACGTCCCCGACTACACCACCGGATTCAGGCGTAACCGCCGTCTGCTGATTAAACGCGGATACGACATGTCGAAATTGGAAAACACGATCGACTTGTTTTTAAGAGGCGACGAGCAGTATTATCAAGTATAAAAATAGAGTTTTCATAGGTTTTACGGTTACCCATTGTAAGTATTATCCCTCTGCTGGGGTTTCGGAGGTATCATTGGCATCAATATCACCATTATTGTGTTCAACCTCACTCGGCTCAGGGGCATTAATTTCTTCTAATACAGACACTAATCGTTCACGCAACAAACGAATCCTAAACCTTTCCATTGTTGAGGCGCGTTCAAAACTTAATGCGCTAATAAATTTTGCAATTTGGTCTTTATACTCAAAGTGATGTTGTCAAGGTGTTTTTGTCCAATCCCATAAAATTATTTTTTCTTGAATGTAAAAAGCCGTCCGATAAGGTTTGTGATTGCCTTGTCGAGCGGTCTTTTTTGCGGCTTTGGGTTATTTCAAAAATTTCCTATTGACATTACAGTTTAATAATGTTAAACTGTAAATAGCTTAACGCCATTAAACTTGGAGGATAATCGTATGGAGGATTATAAGTTGGGTGAACAGGAAACGCGGTTCGCCGACCTCATTTGGGAGAACGCGCCGATAAAATCCCCCGACCTCGTAATACTTGCCGCCGAAGTCATGCAATGGAAAAAGTCCACTACATACACCATGCTGCGGCGGTTATGCGAACGCGGAATATTCAAGAATGAAAACGCGACGGTCGCCGTTGTTCTAACCCGTGACCAGTTTTATAGCGGTCAGAGCCGCAAGTATGTCGAGGACACATTCGGCGGGTCTTTACCACGATTTATTACATCTTTTATTGGCGGCAAGGGACTATCTGACAAGCAGGCAGACGAACTCATGCGTTTAATTGACGAACACAAGGATGGGCGCGATATAGCAGATCTGCCGTAACTGTCGATAGTGTTATTAAAACAATAGAGCAAGCAATAAAGTACATTCAAAAGGACAGCAGGAAGATTAATGACTTTTGCGAAGGATTATGCAATACAGAAAACGATGAAATCCATTCGTCTGGATGTTGCAATTCAAAATACGCCTGCTATAGCTCTGTATGAAAAATGCGGGTATTCGTATGTTGGTACAGTCGACTTAGGTTTGCCATATGATAACCTGAAATGGTTTAATCTGTATGAACTTATTCTGTAAAGCATAAACAGAAAGCGTTTGCATTATAAATAACGGATAGGAAGCATGACATATGGAAGTTAATTATCGTGATTATATTATCAGCGACGATAAGACTTTAATTCAAATTGACACTGTGTTTACTATGCTGTCCAAGACATATTGGGGTATTTATCGTCCGAAAGAAATAATTGAAAAATCAATTGATTGTTCTATTTGTTTTGGGATTTACAAAGATGATAATATGGTCGGATTTGCGCGTTGCGTAACTGACTATGCAACCTTATACTATCTTTGCGATGTAGTCGTTGACGATGAACACAGAGGTCAGGGCTTAGGAAAAGCACTGGTAAAGGCAGTCACAGAACATGAAGAACTATCACATTTACTAGCATTACTCGACACAAATGACGCTCATGGCCTTTACGAGCAATTTGGTTTTGAACACAGTTTGAAGACCGCTATGCGACGTAAGCGCCCGACTCTTAAATAGATCAATTGAGCAGGCGCGTACGGGTAGTTAAGCATCCTGTACGCGCCTCACGATTGATAACCTCCTCACGGCTGTACCGCCTCATACTGCTACGGTGATCCGGCTGCCATTTTGAAATAGTAGTAGATGAGGACATCTTCCTTTACAGAATAACTTCTCAGTATGCAATTCTGGATGACCTTCGCCGATGAACAGTCGTTGGTCAAAGCGTATAGTGTGCTGAGCGGAAAAGCCGATGTCCATTCGCCGTTGACGGACGCATTACGTTATGATTAGAGGCTTGCTTTCCGTTGAAAATATGATAAACAGAGAATAGTCGTCCGAATCGCGAATCGTGCTCGTCCAAACAACGACATATATGCGTCCAAACAACGATACCAGATCGACCTGACATCGGCATTCCAAGATTATGGAGTAGTTCAGGAGAAACGGAGATAAGTAATGGGCTTAAGGAAGACTTCATTTCGCTACTTATGAGCGAAAAACTGCTGAGCAAACTGAGTAAAGTAAAGCCTTACACTCGCGCGGAGTACGCGCGACTCATCGAAAACGGCGGATACCCTGATGCTCAAAGCAGGCGCGGGAGACGGCGCGAAGCGTTCTTTAAAAACTATCTCTCTCGTGTCCTTGACCACGATGCGAGCGAGCTTTCCGGACTCGCTCATATCAGCCGTATGCAAATGATTTTTGCTCTTCTCGCGGGAACCACGTCAAAAATATATGTTAAGGCAAATGTATCAAGAGCCGTAGGGATTCCGGAAAGCAGCATGAACGGGTACATCCATCTGCTTGACGATCTGTGTCTGATCCATACCTTGCCCGCCTAGGGAAAGAACTACTCAAAAAGG
>Ga0082212_10000823_pt1 | contig 45329 bp, 46 predicted proteins | sample TergutNt197P3_FD_71548 | JGI IMG/M metagenome (GOLD analysis project Ga0082212, IMG submission 71548) | Neocapritermes taracua P3 segment gut microbial communities from Petit-Saut dam, French Guiana - Nt197 P3 | ecosystem: Host-associated > Arthropoda: Insects > Digestive system > Gut ... | reverse complement strand
GGTGCCGTCGCCATCCCTTTTTCCGCTTCGGCCCCCGTATGCGGTATCGTTGATCTTGAGGCCGTTGGTGGACCCCAGATCATGCACGAAAACGCCGTCTTTGCGGACTACGAATTGGCAATGCCGCCGCGACACCTTGCCGTCGTCGGGCAGGGGACAATGCGCTTCCTCGCCGCGGCCCACCACGAAGGCCTGGCCGGCGACCAGGGTGAACTCCTGCACCGCGTCCGGGCGGTGATCGTTTACCGCGATCAGCCGGTATGACATCGATTGTCCCGTCAATTGGCCTGGTACCAGCCCGTGGCATGCGCGTCACGGGGATGGTTGGCGCCGGTGAAGTAGCTGTTTGGCGTGTTCACCTGGGCGCCGGGGTCTTTTTCCAGCACAGCCCCGTTTTGGTCTATATAGTAGACAAAATCGCCGGTTTTGCCGTAAAGGCACGGGATGGCGAACAGCCCGAAAGCGGATTCGCTTTGGGGGGGGACGCGGGGATCGTCGGCGAAATAATAGCCGTTCAGCCCGTGGTGCGCGTCCACCGCCTCCGCAAATTCCAAGCCCATGAGGTCTACGGCCGTGTCGCCATACTTATACAGCTCGCCGAACGGCCTGGCATACAGCCCCGTGTTGGGATCGTCCGACTTCTTCTTGATGGCCTGCATCCTGAAAAAGCCTTGCGCTTCGTGGTATTTTTCAAGGTAATTGATGGCTTTTTGCTGGTTGTCGCTTTTGGCCGTCTGGAGGATGTTGGGAACGGCCACCACCGCGACGATGACCACGATGGCCACCACTATCATCAGTTCAATCAGGGTGAAACCAGTTTTTTTCATGGCGACCTTTTTCATGGGGTTCTGCCAGGGGCCAAAGGCTGGCTGATAGTATTAACTCTTATATATGATAGCACAAATTGTAAAATTTTTACAGCAAAATCCTAAGGTCGGTTTGGGAAGCGCTGATTAACCAGCGATTCCCTTGACATTTCCTCAAATGCCTATACACTATCAGGCATGCAGCGGCGTACGCGCAACAACCTCTGGTTCCTGGCGGTCGTTCTGGCCCTGGCCGCGGTGGCCGGTCTGGGCCGGCCGGGCCGGGCCGAAGAGCTTTTTTTATGGCGCGTCACTTCCCCGGCCGGGGTTATGTCCTACCTGGCGGGTTCCATCCATCTGGCCGGCCCTGGCCTCTACCCCCTGCCCGAGCCCTTTGGCCGGGCTTTCGACGAGGCCGGGAGCCTGGTGGTGGAGATAGACACCGAGGCCTTGCCTCTGGAAGTCATTAGCGGCTTCATCGCCGAGCGGGGTCTGACCGCCCCGGGTCAGACCCTGGAAGATCATCTGACCCCAGCGACCAGCGGGCTTCTGGCCAAGAGCGGCCGGAATCGGCCCGAATACGCCCGCTATCGGCCCTGGTTGGCGGCACTGGCCATTCAACTGGCAGCCCTGGAAGAGAACGGCTTTTCAGCCCGCTACGGTCTGGACAAGCATTTTCTGGACCAGGCCGCCGCCAGCAGGCTGCCCATTGTGGAACTGGAGACTTTTCCGGAACAGATGGACCTTCTGGCCGGCCTGAGCCCGGAAGAAGAGGAACTCTTTCTCCAGGCCACTCTCAGGGAGGCGGCGGATCTGCCCGGGGCCATGGCCGATTTTTGGACGGCTTGGCGCCGGGGCGACACCGCCGGTTTCGCCGAACTGTTATTTAAGGATTTCAAGCGCTATCCGGAGTTGTCCGGCCTTCTGGACCGGCTCATCATCCGGCGCAACCACGTCATGCTGGAGCGCCTGGAGCCCCTGTTGACCGCCTCCGGCCGTTCGCCCTTCGTCATCGTGGGGGCCGGACATCTGGTGGGCGAAGAGGGCCTCCTGGCCCTCCTGGCCGCCCGCGGCTATCGACTTGAACAACTGAGCAACTGAGGCAGCCATGAATATTTTTGGGATCGTTGGTGTTTTTCTGCTGAGCCTTTGGAGCGGCCTGGCCTGGGCCGCCGGGCCGACCACGGACCAGGTCGCCGCCGGCCTGGCCGCCCGCTACGGCGGCCTGACCGCCTTGAGCGCGGCCTATCGCCGGGTGGCCGCGACCCCGGCCGCGGACCAGGTTTTCAAAAGCCGGTCCCAGCAGGTGGCCACCGGGGTACTCTACTGGGCCCGGCCCGACCGGCTGCTTCTGGACCAGGTTTCACCCCAGCCCGAAGTCATGGTCACGGACGGCACCACGGTCTGGTGGCATGTACCCGCGGAAAAACTGGTCTATCGCTACCGGAATATTGATGTGGCCGGCGAACTCAAGCCGCTCCTGGTCTTTCTGGGCGGGCTGGAGACCCTGACCCGCGATTTCAACCTGTCCCCGGCTCCGGCTGACCCGGCCCGGCCCGGCCAGTCGGGCCTCGACCTGACCCCCAAGGGGAACGACCGGAGCGTGGACCACCTGACCGTCTGGTGTGACGAGTCCTTCGCCCTCACCGGCTTCGGCTTTACGGCCCTCACCGGCGAAACCACGGATTTTTTCCTTAACGGCCTGGCGGAAAATCCGCCGCTTTCATCCGAATTTTTCGCCTTCAAGATCCCCCGGGGTTCGGAGGTGATAGAGGAGGGGCTTGACAAATGACGCGGGGAGTTTCCGTCAATATGGCGGAGGATATAAAAACCCTGGCCCGGGAACGCCGGGCCGTCATCCTGGCCCATTCCTATTGCCTGGATGAGGTGCAGGCGGCTGCTGATTATGTGGGCGACTCTCTGGGCCTGTCCCAGGCCGCCGCCGCCGCTACGGCCGAAGTCATCATCTTCGCCGGGGTCCACTTCATGGCTGAAACCGCCAGTATTCTGTGCCCGGACAAAAAAGTGGTCCTGGTGGACCCCGAGGCCGGCTGTCCCATGGCCGACATGATCACCGCCCGGGATTTGGCGGCCCGCAAGGCCGAACTGCCCGGCGTGGAAGTCCTGACCTATGTCAATTCTCCGGCCGAAGTCAAGGCTTTGAGTGATTTATGCTGCACTTCATCCAACGCGGTGGCCGCTCTCCGAGCCATGAAGTCGGAAACCGTACTCATGACCCCGGACCGGAACCTGGCCGGCTACGCCCAAAAGCAGGTTCCGGAGAAGAAAGTCCTGGCCTGGGACGGCTTCTGCCCCATCCACCATCAACTGCGGCCGGAAATAGTGCGGAAACTTAAAGGGGCCCACCCCGGCGCCCGGGTGCTGGCCCACCCCGAGTGTTGCCCCGAGATTCTGGCTATGTCCGATTTCATAGGCTCCACCACCGCCATCCTCAAGGAGGCCCGGGTCAGTTCCGCCCGGGAGTTCATCATCCTCACCGAAAACGGGGTGACCCGCCAGTTGTTCCTGGACAGCCCGGATAAGGTTTTTCACTTTCCCGAAGATATGGTCTGCCCCGACATGAAGAAGAACACTCTGGCCGGCCTCCGCCGGGCCGTGGAAACCCTGACCCCGGAGATCCGGGTGCCCGAGGATATCCGTTGCCGGGCCTTGGGGGCCATTGAAAGAATGCTCCGGCTGGTATGAAGCTGGGAAAACTTGGCGGGCGGCGAATTTTGGTGTATAATTTCAAGTAAGAATCCTAAGCTTTAGGAGTCGGCCATGAAAGCCGGAAGCCAATTGGCCGAAGCCGTGGGGCGGTTGCTTCTGGTGGGCTTTGAAGGCCGGGATTGGGCGGAAGTGGAAGACCTGCTCACCGCCGTCCGCCCGGCGGGCTTGATTTTTTTCGCCCGCAACTACCCCGAAGACGGGGGACCGGCGGCCCTGCGCCAGCTTATCGACCAAGCCCGGGGGCTTTCGGAAACCCTGTCCAGCCGGCCTCTTTTGGTGGCCATTGACCATGAGGGCGGGCCGGTCCAGCGCTTGCCCGCGCCCTATACCCGGCTGCCGGCGGCCCGGGCCTCTCGGGACTTGGAGGAGGCCGGGCGTCTGGCCGAAACCGGGGCCCGGGAATTGGCCGCCACCGGCTTCAATTTCAACCTGAGCCCGGTGCTGGATGTGCCGGACGGCCCGGAAGCCTTCATAGGTGAAAGGGGCTTCAGCGAAGACCCGGCCCTGGTGGCGGCCTGGGCCAAGGTTCTTCTGGCCGCCTATGGCCGGGCCGGTATCCTGGGGGCGGCCAAGCACTTTCCGGGCTTGGGCCCGGCCAGGCTGGACCCCCATCTGGAACTGCCGGTCATAGACGCCCCGGCCGAGCGCCTGTCGCGGGTGGATCTTAAGCCCTACCGGGAGCTTTTGTCGGAACTGCCGGCCGTCATGACTTCCCACGCCCTCTATCCGGCCTTGGACCCCGGGTGTCCGGCCACCCTTTCCCCGACCCTGGTGGGGATCTTGAAGCGGGAGATGGGTTTTGGGGGGGCCTTGCTCACGGACGACCTGGAAATGGGGGCCCTGGTTCGGAATTATGACCTGGGTGAAGCGGCGGTGAGCGCCGTTACCGCCGGGCACGATCTGGCCCTGGTCTGCCGGCACCGGGCCAATATTGAAAAAGTCCGCCAAGCCCTGGCCGAAGCCATACGCGGCGGCCTTTTGACGGAAAATCGCCTGGCGGACGCTTTCCGCCGCACGGAAACCCTGACCGCCCGTTTGACCGCCATCGCGGTTCCGGGCGAAATTCGGGCCGGTTGGTTCAAGACCTTGATCAGCCAAAGCCAGACGGAGTGAACATGGATCATACTTATCTTTTGGAACCCGGCCTCTGGGAAGTCAGCGGCATCTATTACGATGCCAACAACAATTCCTTTCCCCAGAAAGGCCAGCTGGTCATTGTGCACACTCCAGAACTCTGGACCATTGAAGGGAAATTGACCATCACCACCCACGAAACCCAGGAAGTGTCCAGCCGCTATGAAATCCAGCCCCTGGCCCCCGGGGCCTCCTTCACCGAATGGCGTTCGGAGACAGGCGGGCCGGAACCGGTCCTGGGTCTCTTCGTGGTGGTGGAAGATGTTCTGATGTCCCCCTGGCAATCCCGGAGCGGGACCTATTGGGGCCAGGAGATCCTGCGCCAGGTCTCCGAAGATGAATATTTGGGCCGGGGTTTCGCCTTTCTCAACAACCAGAAAGTCTCCGCCTGGTCCACCCGCCTGGTCAGGACCTGAAAAGCCCCGGTCCGCGTTTTAGAGGTATTAAGATGAGTTTCGAAGCGTTAGCCCAGCGTCTTGACAGCCACCTCAGCCGGTGGCTGGTGGCCCTCATTCTCCTGCCGCCCGTCATTTACAGCATGTGGGCTGATGAATACCTGCTCTTTTTCATCCTCATCCTGGTCATCGGCGGCCTGACTTGGTTGGAGTTCAGCCGTCTGCTCTTCGGCCCGAACTGGCTGGATATCCTGTTCCTGGCCCTGACCGGCTGGCTGGCCGTGGCCTTCGGGGCCTTCTGTTTCGGCCCGATTGGCCAGTCTCTGGGGCTGGTCGCGGCCCTGGCCCTGGGTTCGGGTTACACCATGTTCAGCCTGGGGAGGGAGAGCGGCCCGGTGGTTTTGGACCTCTTGAGCCGCTTTGCCCTGGGGCAGATCTATCTCAGCTTCCTTTTGTCGTTTTTTATCCTGCTGAAACAGGCCGATTCCGGCGGCCTCTGGCTGATCTATGTTCTGGCCGTGACCGCGGCCGCCGACACCGCCGCCTTCTATGTGGGCCGCCGTTTCCAGGGGCCCAAGCTCTGGCCCAAAATCAGCCCCCATAAAACCGTTTCCGGGCTTTTAGGGGGAGTGGCCGCCTCCGTCCTGGTCTCGGTCGTCTTCTCCTCTTTCCTGCCCCCGCCTTTTCCCATCATGGTGTTTTTGGGTCTTTTCCTGGCCGTGTGGGGGGCCTTGGGCGACTTGTTCGAATCGGCCCTCAAGAGGGCCTTGGACATCAAGGATTCTTCCCGCTTTCTCCTGGGCCACGGCGGTTTCTGGGACCGCCTGGATTCCCTCCTCTTCAACATCGTGCCGGTTTACGCCCTAGTCGAGTTATTCCTCCCCGCCCACTGAATTTTCGGGGTTTATTATGTGCGGATCAATCGCCGGGCTGACTCTTGAAGAATGGCTGGCCAAGCTCCCGCTCCTGGCCCGGGTGAGCGCGGCGGAGGAGGTCTTCTGGACCAACCCCTTGTTCGCCTCGCTGTCCGGCCGGAGGATAACGGCGGAGATAGACCCGGCCGAGATCGAAGAGGCGGACCGGCGCCTGCGCCGTTTCGCCCCCTATTTGGCCAGGGTTTTCCCGGAAACCGGGGACGGGATAATCGAATCGCCCTTGAAGCCCTTGCCGAAGATGAAGGCGGCTCTGGGTGCCCAAGGCCCCTCTCTTCAAGGCGCCTTATATCTCAAGTGCGACAACGATCTGCCCATTTCCGGCTCTGTCAAGGCCCGGGGCGGCATCTACGAGGTCCTCAAGACCGCCGAGGACATTGCCCTTCGGGAGGGTGGACTGGAAGAGGGCCACGACTATGCGGTTTTGGCCGAAGAGCGTTTCCGGCGTCTGTTCGCCGATTACAAAATCGTGGTCGGTTCCACCGGCAACCTGGGCCTGAGTATCGGCATCATGGGCGCCCGCCTGGGTTTCCAGGTCACGGTCCACATGTCGGCCGATGCCCAGCCCTGGAAAAAAAGTTTACTGCGGGAAAAGGGAGCCAGGGTCATTGAATACGAGGACGATTACAGCGCGGCCGTGGCCGCCGGCCGCCGGGAGGCCGAAAGCGACCCCCGGAGCCATTTCGTGGATGATGAGAATTCCAAAACCCTGTTTCTGGGTTACGCCGTCGCGGCCGGCCGGCTAAAGGCCCAACTGGCGGATCAGCCAGTGGATGCCGACCATCCCCTGTTCATTTATCTGCCCTGCGGAGTGGGCGGCGCGCCCGGCGGCCTGACTTACGGCCTTAGGACGGTCTTCGGCGATGCGGCCCACTGCTTTTTCGCCGAACCGACCCATTCGCCGGCCATGCTCTTGGGGCTTATGACCGGCCGGCACCAGGAAGTCTCCGTGCGCGACTTCGGCCTGGACAATGTCACCGCCGCCGATGGCCTGGCCGTGGGGCGGCCCTCCGGCTTTGTCGGCCGGAACCTGGAAAAGGACATCAGCGGGGTCTTCACCGCCCAAGACCGGGAGCTTTACCGGCTTCTGCGTCTTTTGCGGGATACGGAAGATATTTTTCTGGAACCCTCGGCCTTGGCCGGTTTCCCCGGTCCCGGGATCCTGGAGGGTTCCGAGGAGGGCCGGGCCTATTTGAAGCGCCACGGCCTGGAAGACAAGCTGCCTGGGGCTCGGCACCTGGTCTGGGCCACCGGCGGCGGCATGGTTCCCTCGGAAATAAGGAGAAATCTCTACGGCCTATAGTCCCGACCAGCGGCAAAAGCGCCGTTCGCAGAGACCGCCCAATTCATAAAGGGCCAGCCCCAGAAAGCTCATGGCCAGGATGCCGGTGAACATGCGCGCCAGGTCCAGGTTGCCCCAGGCGTCTATTATCATGAAGCCCAGGCCCCGGTCGGTGGCGAAGGATTCGGCCATGAACAGGACGGCCACGGCCGTGCCGCTGACCAGCCGGAGGGCGGTCACGGCCGCGGGCAGGGCGGCGGGAACCAGTACATGGCGGGCCAGGTTGAGCTTTCCAGCCAGGCCGGAGCGGGGGTTCAGGGCTTTGAAGGTTTCCAGGTAGCGCCGGTCGAGGCGGCGAAGGCTGTCCCGGGTGACCAGAAGGATCTGGTAGGCCACGGTCAGGGTGATGAGGGTTATCTTGGGGGCTTCGCCCAGGCCCATAAGGACCAGGAGCACCGGCAGGAATAAAATCTTCGGGGCCGGATAGGTCAGGAAAACCGCCGGGGAAAGCCAGTCGTCCAGCCGCCGAGAGGCCCCCATGACCAGCCCGGCCGGAAAGGCCAGGGCGAAGCCGAGGGCGATGCCGCCCACGGCCCGTCCGGCGCTGACCCCGCAGTGGCTCCAGAATTCACCCGAACTAAGAGCGTCGTTTATAAGATAGCGCCCCACCACCAAGGGCGAAGGCAGTATCCGTTCACCTAGAGCCGCCGCTGCTGCGGCCCATAAAAGCCCCAGGGCGGTTATGGCGGCCAGGTAACGCGTTTTCATGCGAGGGCTTCCAGGCTGCGGCGCACTTTTTTCACCGTCTGAAAATAATTTTCCTCAAAACGGCTTTCCGGTTTGCCGCAGGCCGCGGGGTTGGCAATATCCGCCGCCACCCTGGTCGGCGTCCCCCCCAATACCAGGATACGTTCCCCCAGGAAAACCGCCTCTTCGATGAAGTGCGTGGCCAGCACCAGAGTCAGGCCGCGTCCTTGCCAGAGGGCGGCCAAAAGGTTCAGCGCGTTTTCACGGGTGAGGGCGTCGAGGGAGGAAAATGGTTCATCCAAAAGCAAAAGTTCCGGTTCGGCGATGAGGGCCCGGCCCAGGGCCAGGCGTTGCTTCTGGCCGCCGGAGAGCTGGTCCGGGTAGTGGGCTTCCCAACCGGTCAGGCCCATTTCGTCCAGCATGGCCGCCACCCGCCCCAATCGTTCGCGCCGGGGGATACCCTCCAGGGCCAGGGGCAGTTCCAGGTTTTGCCGGGCGTTTTTCCAGGGGAAGAGGCCGAAGTCCTGAAGGACGACGGCTGACCGGGCCGTCGGCGGGGATATCTCCAGCCGGCCGGCTTCCGGGAGCCGCAACCCGGCCAGAATATGCATAAGGGTGCTCTTGCCGCAGCCTGAAGGCCCCACCAGGGCCAGGGAACTCCCGGGCGGGGCCTGGAAATCCAGGTCTTGGAACACCAGGCGGCCGTCATAGGCCTTGGTCAGACCCTCGGCCCGGACCAGCGCCCCGCCCACGAGCTACTCGGCTTCGCCGGGCCAGACCGTTTCCGCATAAGTCGGGGGCGGCCTGACTCCGGCGCTTCCGGGGGCGGACAAAACGCCGGTCCGAATCAGATAATCCACGTAGGCCTCAAACAATTCACGGGAGGGCAGCCGGCCCGGAATCTTGTCCAGGTCGCTTGCGGGCGGGCGGTAAGTGGCGGCCAGTTTGAGGGGGATGAGCCGGGCTTCGAGCATGAGGCCGGTATAGGCGGCCGGGTCACGGTTGATGGCTTCGGCCGCTCGGGCCAGGGCCGCCCGTAAGGCCCGCACATTGGCCGGCGTGGCCTTGGGCCCGGCCAGGGCCACCAGGGCCAGGGGCATGTCCAGGTTTCGGTCATCCAGGAGCACCCGTCCCCCGGCCTGTTCCGCGATGCTTAAGAGAGGCTCGGGGAAGAGCGCGGCTTCGACCTGCCCGGCCAGGAGCATCTGCAGCCGCACGGGAATCTTGCGGATGTCCCGGCGTTTCATAAAGTCGGCGGGGCGGCCGGCCTTTTCCAGAAAGACATCAGCCAGGAAATCCACGATGCTCTGCCTGGCTATGGCCAAGCCGCGGCCCTTAAGGTCGTCCAGGCTGAAGGCCGAATAGTCGGGGGCGGTCACCAGGCCGAAAAAACGGGTCTCCGGGCCGGTGTGGGAAGTCGTGGCCACGGCCACGAAATCAACACCCGCGGCCCTATGGACGATGACTGAGATCAGTTCGCAGAAATAGCCGTCCAACTGGCCGGCCACGGCGGCGGCGTCTTTTTCCACGGCGCTCTGGAAGGGGATCAATTCCACCTCAAGGCCTTCCCGGGCGAAAAAACCGTCCTGGTCGGCCACCCGTAAAAGGAGGGTGTCGGCTATGGGTATGAGGCCTATCCGAAGTTTTTCCGTTGCCCGGGCCTGGTCCGCCAAGCCGAGGCCGGCCAGGATCAGAGCCGTGGCCAGAAAAAATTTACGCATTTAAAACCGGCCCTTTGGGGGCCCCTCCTCATTTCGGGGCCAGGACCATGACCATGCTGCGGCCTTCCAGCTTGGGGGTCTGTTCCATCTGGGCGGCCTCGGCCATGTCCTTGAGCACTCTTTCCAGGAGGTTCTGGCCCAGGTCGGCGTGGGCTATCTCCCGGCCCCGGAACATCATGGAAACCTTGACCTTGTTTTTTTCAGCCAGGAATTTCTGAATATTGCGGAGCTTGAACTGGTAGTCGTGCTCGCCGGTTTTGGGGCGGAACTTGACTTCCTTGATTTCGATGACTGAGGATTTTTTGCGGGATTCGGCGGTTTTCTTGCTCAACTGGTATTTGTAGCGGCCGAAATCCATGATCCGGCAGACCGGGGGCGTAGCTTCCGAGGCCACCTCCACCAGGTCCAGGCCGGCCTCCTGGGCCGCTCTCAAGGCTTCCGCCAGGGGTATGATGCCCAACTGGTCGCCCTCATCGCTGATGACCCGGACTTCCGCGGCCCGGATGTATTCATTGATGTTGACTTTCTTGTTGTCGGAATCTTTTTTCTTGCCGTTAATCATCCACCTCTCTTTGTGATTTTGGTATTAAGTATGGGATTCCCAACAGGGCGGGGCGGTTTCCCGGCCGGCCAGGGCCTCGAAGGCCTCCGGGGACATGACGCCCAGGTCTTCACCGCCGCGCCGCCGGACCGCCACTGTGCCGTTTTCCACTTCCTTGTCCCCCAACACCAGCATGAAGGGGATCTTGCCCATTTGGGCTTCCCGGATCTTGAAGCCCAGTTTTTCATTGCGCAGATCAGCCTCGGTCTTCAGCCCCAGGCGCCGGAACCTGGCCCGGAGCCGGGCCGCGCAGTCGTCGGCCCGGGAAGTCACGGTCAGGAGGCGGACCTGTTCCGGGGCCAGCCAGGGCGGAAAGGCGCCGGCGAAGTGTTCGGTCAGGATGCCGATGAAGCGTTCCAGGCTGCCGAAGATGGTGCGGTGGAGCATGATGGGGCGTTTTTTCAGGCCGTCATGGTCCACATAATTCAAATCGAAGCGTTCCGGCAGGGTGAAATCGCACTGGATGGTGCCGCACTGCCAGCGGCGGCTTAGGGCGTCCTTGAGCTTGACGTCGATCTTCGGTCCATAGAAGGCGCCGTCGCCCTCGTTTATGGCGTAGGGCAGATTCCGGTCGTCCAGGGCCTTTTTCAGGGCGCCCGTGGCCAGGTCCCAGGCTTCGTCCGTGCCGATGCTCTTGGCCGGGCGGGTGGAGAGTTCGATTTCGTATTCAAACTCGAAGGCGCTCATCATGTCGGCCGTCAGGTCCAGAATGCCCTTTATCTCCGCGTCCAGGTTTTCCGGGGTGCAGAAGAGATGGGCATCGTCCTGGGTGAACTGGCGCACCCGGGTCAGGCCGTGGAGCACGCCGCTTTTCTCGTGGCGCAGCACCGTGCCCAGCTCAAACATCCGGAGGGGCAGGTCGCGGAAGGAGCGGATCCGGGAGCGATAGACGAAAATATGGGCCAGGCAGTTCATGGGTTTCAGGCCGTAACCCTGGTCGTCGATTTCGGTGAAATACATGTTGTCGCGATAGTTGTCCCAGTGGCCGCTCTTCTTCCACAGGTCGGTGCGGAGCAGTTGGGGGCCCACGACCAGTTGGTAGCCCCGCTTTAGGTGTTCCTGGCGTTCGAATTCCTCCAGGGTCGCCCGGAGTAAGGCCCCCGCCGGGTGCCAGACGATCAGGCCGCCGCCTATTTCGTCGGACACGGAAAAGAGGTCCAGTTCCCGGCCCAGGCGGCGGTGGTCGCGGCGCCGGGCCTCTTCCAGAAGCTGGAGGTGGTGGTCCAGGTCTTTTTTATTGAAAAAGGCCGTGCCGTAGATGCGCTGAAGCATGGGCCGGCGCTCGTCGCCCCGCCAGTAGGCCCCGGCCACGCTCAGGAGCTTGAAGGCCCCGGCCCAGGAGGAGTCCGGCAGGTGGGGGCCCCGGCAGAGGTCGAGGAAGCCGCCGAGCTGGTAGAGGGAGACCTGGTCCGGGCGGTTGTCCCGGACCAGGTCCTCTATTATCTCCACTTTATAATCCTCGCCCTTGGCCTTGAACAGGTCCACGGCCTTCAGGGGGGTCAGTTCCGAGCGGACGAAGGGTTCGGCCTTCTTGACCAGTTCGTTCATGCGGGCTTCAATGCCGGCCAGGTCGTCCGGGGTGAAGGGCTCGGGTTTGTCGAAGTCGTAATAAAACCCGTTTTCAATGGCCGGGCCGATGGTCACCTTGACCTTGGGAAATATGGCCTGGACCGCTTCGGCCATGATATGGGCCACGGAATGGCGCAAAAGGTCCAGGGCCTCCGGGTCGGCTTGGGTCACTCCGGCCAGTTCGCCGTTCTCTGTCAGGGGGGCGCCGAGGTCCATGAGCCGGCCGTCCAGGCGGGCGGCCAAAAGTCGCCCCGGGCCCTTGGCCGGGGCGGCCTGGGCCTGTTTCAGGGCTGCCAGGGCGGAAGTGCCAACGGGTATGCTCCACTCGGCGTTGTTTATTTTGATTTTCAGGTCGGCCATCAGTGCTTCCTAAAAAAAGGCCCGCGCCTAACGCGGGCCTTTTGGCATATTTTCATCTAACACGGCGGACTCCCGCGGCCCTCCAGGCCCCGCCGGATAAGGTAAGACTCCCGCCCCCTTGTTCAAGGCCGGGAGCCGTGAAAAATAATGGTAGGCGTGAAGAGATTTGAACTCTTGACCCCTACCGTGTCAAGGTAGTGCTCTCCCCCTGAGCTACACGCCTTCACTTCTCGGTTTGGGGGCCTGCCCCAAGACCTGATACTGGATAGAAATTTTGCAATATTATAACCCTAATGTCAAGAGTTATTTCCGGTTTTTAAGGCCCCTAAAGGGTCTTAGAAACCTGAAGGCATGTCTTTTTTGAACTGGGTGGCCAGTTTTTGCTGCCAGTCAGAGTCCGGCCGCAGCCGGCCGAAGAAAAAGCGCAGGATCTCCGGTTCTTCTTCAAAGACCAGGCCCCCGATGAGCCGGCGGTGACTATGGAGCCAGGCCAGACGGTCGGCGGCGTATTTGACATGGGAGAGGGTGAAGACGCGTTTGGGCAGGGCCAGGCGCACCAGTTCCATGTGGGCGAGTTGTTCGCTGCCGTCGGGGTTGCGTTGTTCGGAGAGCGTGCCGCGCTCCATGCCCCGGACGCCGCTGGCCAGATAGACGGCCGCGGCCAGGGCGGCGGCGGGGTATTTTTCCTGGGGAATATGGTCCACGAAACGGCCGGCGTCAATGTGGCAGCCCAAGCCGCCGAAGGGGGTCACCACCGGGACGCCCTTTTCAGTCAAGGCCTGGCCCAGGGCGGCCACGAAGATGGGGGTCTGGCTGATGACGTGGAGGTCCAGGGTTTCGCGGAGCCCCACGTTCAAGGCCTCCATTTCCCGGACCGACATGCCGCCATAGGTCAAAAAACCTTCAAAGAGGGGTACCAGCCCCCGGAGTTTCTTGTAAATAGTCTCACTGCTCATTACCAGGCCGCCGCCCCGGGCGCAGCCCAGCTTGCGGGCCGAGAAATAACTTATGTCCATCAGGGAGCCTATTTCCCGGACTATATCAGCCAGGGGACGCTCCATTTCACCTTTTTCCCGGGTCTTGATGAAATACAGGTTGTCGGCCAATAAGCTGGCGTCAAAGACCAGGAGCAGCTTCTTTTCCCGGCAGAAGGCCGAGACCCGGCGCATGTTGGCCAGGGAGACGGGCTGGCCGCCGATGAGGTTGGTGCCGGCTTCCAGGCGGACGAAAGCAATTTTTTCCGGGCCGAGTTCGGCCACTTTGGCGGCCAGCCGGTCCATATCCATATCGCCCTTGAAGGGGTTGTCGCTGACAGTGGTCAGGGCCTCGGGCCCGAAGGCTTCATATACCTGGCCGCCCAGCCTGTTTATGTGGGCCTTGGTGGTGGTGAAGTGGTAGTTCATGATGGCCGTTGAGCCGGGAGTTATAAAGGCCGTGGCCAGAATATTCTCGCAGGCCCGTCCCTGGTGGGCGGGCAGGAAGTATTTGGTTCCGAACATTTCCTTAAGCGTGGCTTCCAGGCGGTAGAATGTCTCGCTGCCGGCGTAGCTGTCGTCGGCGATCATCATGGCCGCATATTGGTTTTCGCTCATGGCGTTGACGCCGCTGTCGGTGAGCATGTCCAGAAAAACGTCGCGGTTCCGCAGGAGAAAAGTGTTGTTGCCGGCCTCGGTCACCGCGGCCAGGCGGTCGTCAATGGAGGGGAGATACACACGTTGGACCATGCGGACCTTGTGCATTTCCAGGGGCACGTTTTCGCCGGAAAAGAATTCGATCTTCGAACAGGCTGTTTCAGGCATGGTTCTCTCTCTGTTTAGGTGAGGGGAAGTGTCGTTAAAAGAAGCGCTTATTAATGAGGATTTTTGTTTCCTGGCAAGGCGCGAATGTTTTTTAAGCGCAGGAATATATGGATATATTTTGAGCATTAAAAAACATAAGCAACGCCGCCAGGGAGCAAAAAGACCATTAATGCTTCCTTAGTTTTGGGGTCATAATAATTCAAAGAAGCTGTGAAATCAAGGCCCCGTTTCCTGTTTGCCGGATATGGATGGGTCTATATGGAGATGGCGGCTTTTAAGGCTGTTGTTTTCGCCGAGCAATAAATTGCCGAAAAAGTGGTCAAGGTATTCCGTCGTTGCGGATATTTTGATTTTCCTGTTGCTGTAATTAGCCCTGACCAAGGCATCGCGGAAGTATTTCGAATGTCGTTCGAAAGTGTCGTTGCCGACATCATATCCTAAAGTCCTAAGATATTTTATCAGGAAGACGGCGATCGTCCGCGTGTTGCCTTCATTGAAAGGATGTATTTGCCATACACTGGCGATGAATTTGGCTAGGTGGGCCGAGGCGGCGCGATCATCCAGGCCGGCATAGTTGAAATCCCTTTCCCGGGAAAAGGCGCTGTCCAAGGACATACCGAGGGAACCGGCACTGCCGTAGGTGACGGTATCTCCGCCGAGGACCCATTCATTCTTGGTGAGATTATAACCGCGGAACACCCCGGCCAAGTCGTATATACCTTCGAAGAGCCAATCATGTATGGTTACAAGTTCCGCGGGGAATAGGGAAAATGACTTTTCAGCGAGAATTGTTGCTATGCGGTGGGATACAAGGTCAGCTTCTTCCTGTTTCTTTTCGTCCTCGGACGAGGGATGCTTGATTGAATAATATTGGGCCAGCAGGCGGCCGGCCTCGTCAAGCGATATCTTGCCGTCGATGTTGGCCTTGGCTGTCTCAAGGAGATATGGTGAAGGGACGAGTCCATCCACTTGTTGAAGCCCGATGGCGGTTCTCCAATTATAGGAACGTTCCCCATATTCCGGTTCGGATTGCGGAATGTAGTCATTTGTCATTTTGGGAGTCCTTAAGCTACATAGTAAGCGATCCGTTAAAGGCAATTTCTCTTTAGGCAATTGGATAAGTTATGGTTTTTATTATATAACATATGGCTTGAATTGTCAAGCGAGAAGATGGCGTACCCCTTCATTTTCCCTTAAGCCTAAGCATGGTAGCTGGTTGAACATAGCGGAAATAGAGCTGAGCGCCTTATCAGTGCAGTGCCTTGACCGGCGGTTTGAAGATATAGCTGATCTGGCAACAGAAGTCGCTGCCTGGGAAGTTCAGCGCAATGCGCGGTGCAGGCCGATAAAATGGCAGTTCAAAACGGCAGATGCCAGGATAAAGCTTAAAAGCGTATATCCTTAAATTTAAATGTTACACGGTACTAGGGTCGTCCTTGAAGCTCAATCTGTCAGCCAGAGGGCCAGAAGGATCAGGACATTGACCACGATGGCCAAAAGCACCGCGGCCGAGCCCTTGTCCTTGGCCTGGGCCACCAGGGGGTGGTAGTCCGGGGAAACCAGGTCGCAGATATCCTCCAAGGCCGAATTGAACAACTCGGCCAAGGGAATCAGGAGATAGACGGCCAAAAGGGTCAGCTTTTTCCACAGCGGCCAAGGGCTGGTCGCGAGAGCCACGCCTAACAACCCCAGGCCCAGAACCTCCAGCCGGAAAGCCTCCTCTTTCAAAAAGGCGGCCTTAAGGCCCCGGCTGGAAAAACCCAAAGCCCGGACTATCCGGCCCGGCACATTTTTCAAAGTGTTTTTGAACAGCTTTCACCTCCGCATGAAAGTTTCCGGCGCTCTGGATCAAGTCCGAGAGCCTTGAAAAAAGGGCGGAGTTCCCCCGTCAATCCGGCAGGTTAGAAAGCACCAAAACTTCAGGCTCAGATAGGAGAGTCAGGTGAAAGTCGTTGGTCAGAATGAAATCAGCCTGATTTGTGATAGCTGTGGCCGCCTAGATGGCGTCAAAGGCCCTTAAATTATGCTCGGCCCGGAGCTTGGCGGCTGTTTTCGCTATTTCAGTATCCAGCGGTATTACTGAGATGTAAGCGGCCATAAAATCAAGATGCTTGGAAATCAAGTCAAGGCGGTTTGATTTAAAGGGCTTGACCAAAGTTTCAGTCACGGTGACCGCCGAAGTGAGGCCGATCAAATCACCCTTTGCCAGGGCCTCAAAAAAGGGTCTGACTTTTTTTATGAATATGGGATGGCCTTCCACATAATAAATCAGTGGAGCGGTATCCAGAGCCACGATTCGGCCGGTCAGCCGCTTCACCCAGTCCATGACCTCCGGCCTTCCTCAGGAACCTGGTTTTTCCCAGGAGACGCGCGATTCAGCCATTTCCCGCTCCCGTTCAACCCAATATTCATTTTCCTCGCGGTCTTGGCAAAGTCCCTTGAACAAGCCTTCCCAAGCCTGGATATCCGGTTTGGCTTCCGGCTGTCGGCGCAGTTGCGCGGCCAAGTCCAAAAGCAGATTTATCTGAGCGGCCCGGTCCATTTGCGCGGCTTGGGCCAACAAGTGTTCATATTGAGAACGGATTAGTTCGTCCGACCGCATGATTCAGCCTCCTTGAACGGATTATAACACGGCGGACATTTATTTTACAAATTTCAGTTGGTTCCACGCAAGGGCTATTTGGCGCAGGCGGGGGCCAAATGCCGATCGGCATTGTCAGCTCAATAGCTCGGGCAGGTCATTCCGATACAGCCGCTTCAAGAACCTTCGCCACCCATTTGTTAAGGCTCACACCTTCATTGGCCGCCAATAGGGAGATTTTTTGATGGATTTCCGGGGTCAGGCGCACATTGAAAGTCCCGGAAAAAGGTTTATCCGGTGCTCGGCCTTGTTTTTGGCAGTATTCCAGGTAAACCTCCACTGATTCCGACAGGGAAGCTTTCAATTCATCAATGGAACGTCCGTGGAAGGCTATAACATCGTTGATGTGTAAAACGCAGCCGTTAAAGATATCGGCCTTCGGGTCGTATTGAAAATTGCCCTGGTAGCCCTTGTAAACCAGTATGCTCATGGTCCGGCTCCTGCGTCCTAAGATGGTTTTACTCTGTCTCTTAATAAAAAAATTATATCACCTCTTGGTCGTAAGTCAATATCGGCCAATAAAGTAGTTCCAAGTTGTTGAGTTATGTGATAAAATACATGCTACTTACATTCTGGAAAAAGGGCATTGGCTGGCCAGAATGGCTATGAAAATCACCAGCGCTATCATTCCGATTAAAGTCCCGAGACCATGAGGCTTGTTTTCTTCAGGCTTGTTCGGTTCTGGCTGTTTCTGGTTTTCCATGTCAACTCCTTTCAAGGCTTTTTAGTTATCATAGCAGAGGCTTCGGTCATCGGCAAGCGGCGCTCAACTCCGGGGCGGGAAAAATATTGATATATCGTGAAATATGGGCCATAATCACAGTATGACGATTGAGCGTCCCGCAAACGCCCGCATTTTAGTCACCGGCTGCGCCGGTTTCATCGGCGGGCACATTCTCCGGCGCCTGCTCGCCGAGGGCGTTGAAGTGGTCGGCGTGGACGATTTTTCCACCGGCCTCCGCGAAAATATCGTCGATCTGGAAGGCCGTTTTCGATTTGTGGAAGGCACGCTTTGCGACCCAGGGGTTTCCCGGCGGGCCGTCGAAGGCGTCACCGGCATCATCCACCAGGCCGCGATCCCCTCCGTTCCCCGTTCCATCGATGACCCGCTGGCCTGCCTCCATTCCTCCATTACGGCCACGGCCACCCTCTTGGGCGCTGCCAAGAGTGCCGGCGTGGGGCGCTTCGTCCAGGCGGCCAGCAGCGCCGCCTACGGCGACACCGAGGTGCTGCCGAACATCGAAACCATGCCGCCGAAGCCCTTAAGCCCCTACGCCGTGGGCAAGCTGGGCCAGGAATACTATGCCCTGGCCTCCAGCCGATGTTACGGAATCGAAACGATTTCCCTAAGGTATTTCAATGTTTTCGGCCCCCGTCAGGATCCCGGGAGCGAGTATGCCGCCGTGATCCCTAAGTTCATCGCCCTTATGTTGTCAGGGCGGCGCCCCACCATTTACGGCGATGGAGAGCAGTGCCGCGACTTCATCTATATCGACAATGTCGTGGAAGCCAACCTCGCCGCCATCCGGCATCCGGGGGTTTTCCGGGGCGAAGTCATAAACATCGCCCAGGGGGAGGCCATGACCTTGAATGAATTGGTCCGCCATCTCAATGCCGTTCTGGGGACCGATATTCTTCCCGCCTATGCGCCCGCACGGTCAGGCGACATCAAGCGCAGCCAGGCCGACGTCAGCCTGGCGGAAAAGCTGCTCGGGTTCCGGGCCGGGATCGACGTCCGGGAGGGTTTGCGCCGGACAGTAGAGCACTACCGCACAGGCCCGTTGAACTCCTAAGGAAGCTCTTAAAGCAATGAGGATTTTTGTTTCCTGGCAAGGCGCGAATGTTTTTTAAGCGCAGGAATATATGGATATATTTCGAGCATTAAAAAACATAAGCAACGCCGCCAGGGGGCAAAAAGACCATTGCTTCCCTTACTCTCGCTGAATTTTTACCAGAAGGTCGCCCCTGGTTCCGTCCGGTTTGGGCAGACCGTGGGCCGGGATCTTCAATATGGCGCCGGCCCTGGTTCCGGGCGGAACTGTCAGGCGCAGGGGCCCTCCGGTCAGGGGTTGGACCAGGGGGCGGCAGCCCTGGGCCAGATTTTCGGCCTTGATGGTCAGGCGGGTGACCAGGTCCCAGCCCTGGCGTCTGAAGTTGGGATCCTGGCTAACGGTCAGGGTGACGATGAGGTTCCCGGGGCTTTGGCCGGGTCGGCCGGCCGGCCCCCGGCCCCGGAGCACGATTTTTTGGCCTTGGTTGGCGCCGGCCGGAACAGTCACCATCATCTTGGCCACTCCGGCCGGCGTGTTGTAGGCCACGGTTTTTTCGGCGCCCAGGGCGGCTTCCCGGAAAGTGAGCTGGAGGGTTACGGCGATGTCCGGGGTGCGGAATTCATTGTTCTTCCGGCCGAAGTCGGCGAAAAAATCATGGAAGAAATCGTGGTCATCCCGGTTCTGGCCGGCCGCCGGTTTTTGACCGAAAATGTGCTTTATGCGGTCGGCTGCTTCTTCCCGGCCGAAAAAATCAAAAAAATCACCCGGTTCAAAGCCTTGGAAAATGTCTTTCTGGCTGAATTCGTTCCTGAACTCGGTCGGGCCCAGGGTATCGTATTGACGGCGCTTGGCAGCGCTGCTCAAGACGGCGTAGGCCTCGGCAATGACTTTGAAGCGCTCTTCGGCCAGACGGGAGCCGGGATTGCGGTCCGGGTGCCAGTTGATGGCCAGTCGGCGGTAGGCTTTCTTGATTTCTTCGACCGAAGCCTGGCGTCCCACCCCCAGAACGGCGTAATAGTCAACCGCGGCCATCGGCGCCTTCCTCTGTGGCCCTGGCCTGGGCCCCCAGGGCTTCCAGGCGGCCGGCCAAGGCCTGGTAGCCGGGCTGGCCCAGAAGGGTCAGGCCGGTCTCGTCCGGAGCCAGGCTTAAAACCTCCAGGTGGGCTACCCCGGCCAGGCGGCCGGCCAGGCCGGTCCGCGTCCGCACCTCGCCCAGCCGCGAAAGGCTGATCGTTTCCACCGGGCCTCGGCCCCACCAGGACCGGGCCTCGATTTTTTTCTCTGTGAGGGTGTATTTCAGGCTCAAACGGTGTAAAATCAATCCCAGGCACAAAAAGCTCAGGCCCAGCCACATAAGCGGGCTGCCCTGGGGGTCCCGGTCGAAAATCAGAATGGCCGGCCCCAGGGCCAGGCCGAAGAACAGGAACCACAGGGATCTCAGGGCCGGCCCGAAAGTTGTGATGACCCGGTCGGCCGGCGGGTCGGAGAGCCGGGTTTCGCCCTTGCCGGGCGCCGCTGGGATTTCAGATGTCTTGTCCGGTTCAGCCATGTTGCTTCAAGGGCGCTCGAAAGTTTAAGCCGGCCTTGGCCGCCGGCCCTCATAATAGCAAGTCGCGGGGATATTTTCAAACAGGAGGGCGTGATGTTCCGTAATAATGTCTGTCTAGCGGTCCTGGCCCTGGCCGCCGGCCTCCTGGGAGGCCTGGTCGGCTCCCACCTTAAGGCCGCGCCGGCCCGAGCTGATAACCAGGCTGTCCTGAGTACCGGGGAGATGCGTCTGGTTGACGACAACGGCCGGACCAGGCTGCTCCTGACCCTGGTGCGGAACAAACCCCGCCTTTTGATGCTGGACGAGGCCGGCGAATACCGGCTGGAAATCGGCCTGGGCGAGGCCGGGGAACCCCACATCTGGCTGCGGGACAAGGAGGGGGCGGCCAAGATCCAGGCGGCTCTCAATGCCCAGGGTCGGCCGGCCTTCCGCCTGGCCGACCAGAAGGGCCGGGAGAGGGCCGCCCTGGGCCTGAGTGCCAGCGGCCACCCGACCATGATTTTCCGGGACGACCAGGGCCGTGACCGTCTGGCCCTGTGGCGCGACCAGAAGGAGAGCGGCCTGGCCCTGGCTCTCGGCCAGGGCCGGCCCCTGGCCGCCCTCAGCGCCGGCGACGACAACCACCCCCGCCTGACCTTCTTTGATGACCAGGGGCAGGCCTACCGGGTCATCGACTGATCATGATCGGCCTGAACCAGCAGGCTTGAAAATCAGCCGGTTTTGGGCTATAATTTACCCCTGAAAAAATTGCTTCTGGGAGATAGGTTATGACTCTTCGGTCCCCAGTTCTCTTTTTCCTCGGGCTCCTGGCCCCACTTTTCTGGGTCATGGCCGCCCAAGCCCAGCCCCCCTATGACGACATGCGGGCCTTGGCCCACAGCCGTCTGGCCGTTCAGATGCTGTTGAACCAGGGTCTGAGCCTGATTTACGGCCCGGCCCGGCAGGCCTTGGAGATCCAGGGAGATGACAACCTCCGGGCCTTCGGCGGGATGTCGGGCGGCCGCCAGAAAGTTGCCAACGCCGGGCGCACCGAGATCGACGGCTTCTCCTTTCTGGCCGGCCTGGGCCGGAGGGCCGCCATTGATGATTCGCCCCTGGCCGCTTTCACCTACGGCTTTTTCGGCGAAGGCGGCACGGGGAGCTTCGAGACCAGCCAGACTTTTTCGAGCGGAAACTTCCGTAGCGAAGGCCACAGCCGCTATGTGGGCGGCGGTTTCCTGGTGAAAACCGAATTCCATAACGGTTCTTATATGGATGTCGTTTTCCGGGTCGGTCAGGCCCGCACCAGCCTGGATAAGCTATATCAAGGCGGCACTCTTGTTGACTCGCCGGATTTGTCCGGCACTTATTTCGGCGCGGCCGGCGGCGCGGGGTGGCGGACGCCGGTCTGTGACCAACTGGAACTGGATTTTTATACCCGGCTCATGTGGAGCCACCAGGGAACTGATGACAAGCATGGTTCGGTCGAGTTCGCCGAGATCAATTCCACCCGGTTCACCTTTGGGACCCGGGCCGATTTCCAGGCTGGCGAGGGGCGGGTCGTCTATGCCGGCGCAGCCTGGGAATATGAGTTCAACGGCCGGGCGGAACTGAACGTCAATGACCCAGCCCCCTATGCGGAACTGGGAGGCGGCAGTCTGGCCGGGGAAGTGGGGTTGAAACTTTTAGGCGAGGACGGGTTTTCCGCCAGCTTCGGTGTGGAAGGCGCCTTAGGACGTAGGGAGGCCCTGGGCGGCGTTCTCCGCCTGGGTTATGAATTTTAGCCGGTCTTTAGGCGTAGCAACTGACTTTGGATTCCCGCTCGTTCAAGTAATCCACTTCGTCTTCCCGTTCAGTTGTTTCCCGGGCATAGGCCAGGGCGTCCTTAGGCTTGTCCAGGCCGCCCTTGCTTGATTTATCGCCCCGGGTGATCCGGGGCCCGTTTTTGGGAGCTTCCCGGTCTGACTTGCTGAGACTGTTCAATATGGCTGATATTTCAGGATGGACCAGCATGGTAGCCTCCTTACAATACTTATCGGCCCCGCCGCGGCCCGGCGTTAATGTTTTATCAGCTTTGGCTCAAGCCTTTTGTTAGGCCCCGGCTGTGAGGCTGCGCCTGTAAGGCATACCTTGTCTTTTGGCCGCGTCTGAAGGATAATGGCAGCGCGGCCGGCTGTTGCCCAAGGGCCGGGCGCCGGAGGATCCACCATTATGGACATGGCCAAAAATTTCGACCACGGCGAGGCCGAGGGGCGTATTTACCAATGGTGGGAGGAGAGCGGCTTTTTCCGGGCCGATCCCGAACAGCCGGGCGAACCCTTCGTCATCGTCATCCCGCCGCCCAACGTCACCGGCAATCTCCACATGGGCCACGCCCTGGATGAGACCCTCCAGGATGTTCTCATCCGTTATCACCGGATGCGCGGGGACAACACCCTGTGGCTGCCCGGCACCGACCACGCCGGCATCGCCACTCAGAACGTGGTGGAAAAGGCCTTGGCCGAGGAAGGCCTGACCCGGCAGGACCTGGGCCGGGCCAAATTCATCGAGCGGGTCTGGCAATGGAAGGAGGAATACGGGGGCAACATAGTCCGCCAGTTGCGCCGCCTGGGCGCTTCCTGCGATTTCAGCCGGGAACGCTTCACCATGGACGAGGGGTTGTCCCGCGCGGTGCGCGAAGTCTTTGTCAGCCTCTACGAGGAAGGCCTGATCTACCGGGCTCTCCACCTGATCAACTGGTGTCCCCGCTGCCTGACCGCCCTGGCCGACCTGGAAGTCGAGCATGAGGACCGCCGTGACTCCCTCTATTACCTCGACTACCGGTTTGAAGAAGGGGAAGGGGCTCTGACCGTGGCCACCACCCGGCCGGAAACCATTTTCGGCGATGTGGCCGTGGCCGTCCATCCGGAGGATGAGCGCTACCGGGGCCATATCGGCCGCCGGGTGCTGGTGCCCTTGATCGACCGCTCCGTTCCCGTCATAGGCGACGCCTATGTGGACCGGGAGTTCGGCACCGGGGCCCTGAAGATCACCCCGGCCCACGACCCCAACGACTTCCGGTTGGGGCAGGCCCACGGACTGGAAGCCATTCGGGCCATTGAGGATGACGGCCGCCTGAGCCAGGCTGCGGGCCCTTACCAGGGGCAGGACCGCCTGGAGGCTAGGGGCGCCATGCTGCCGGACTTGGAGGCCCGGGGTCTCTTGGCCAAGACCGAAGCCCTGACCCACGCGGTGGGGGTCTGCTACCGCTGCAAGACCGTGGTGGAGCCCAGCCTTTCCCGGCAGTGGTTTGTCCGGACAGCCTCCCTGGCCGCCGAGGCCGCCCGGGCCGTGCGTGACGGCCGCACGGCCTTTGTGCCCCGGACCTGGGAAAAGACCTATTTCGCCTGGCTGGACAACATCCGCGACTGGTGCATCAGCCGCCAGTTGTGGTGGGGCCACCAGATTCCGGCCTGGCACTGCGCCGACTGCGGCGGCCTGACCGTGGCCCGGGAGGATCCCGCGGCCTGCGTCCACTGCCAAAGCTCCCGTATCGAGCGCGACCCGGATGTCCTGGACACCTGGTTCTCTTCGGCCCTCTGGCCCTTCTCCACCCTGGGCTGGCCGGACCAGACCCCGGACCTGGCCCGCTACTACCCCACTTCCGTCCTGGTCACCGGCTTTGACATCATCTTCTTCTGGGTGGCCCGGATGATGATGATGGGTCTGTATTTCCGGAAAGAGACGCCCTTCCGCACCGTCGTCATCCACGCCTTGGTCAAGGATGCCGAAGGCCGGAAGATGAGCAAATCCAAGGGCAATGTCGTGGACCCCCTGGAAATCATAGACCGCTTCGGGGCCGATGCCTTCCGCTTCACTCTCTGCGCCCTGGCCGGCCAGGGCCGCGATATCCGTTTGAGCGATGAACGCATCGCCGGTTATGGCCGTTTCGTCAACAAGCTCTGGAATGCCGCCCGCCTGGTCCTGACCAACGCCGGCCAGGCCCGGTTGGGTGACGAAAGCCGGGCGAAAGCCGGCCTCCCCGACCGCTGGCTGGCCAGCCGTTTCAACCAGGTCACGGCCCAGGTCCGGCGGCACTTGGGCGAGTTTGCCTATGACCACCTGGCCGAGACCCTCTATCACTTTGTCTGGGATGAATTCTGCGACTGGTACTTGGAACTGGTCAAGCCCGTCCTCTACGGCCCGGACGAGGCCGCGGCCGAGGCCGTGCGCGGGCGGATGCTGGCGGCCCTCTCGGCCCTCCTGCGTCTTCTCCACCCGGTCATGCCTTTCGTCACCGAGGAATTGTGGTCCAAGATCCCGGGAGCCATCGGGCCTCTTATGCTGGCCTCCTTTCCCCAGTCGGATGAAGCGGGGCTGGACCCGGAAGCCGAGGCCAGCATAGGTTTTCTCATGGATGTCACCCGGGCCGTGCGCTCGGTCCGGGCGGATTTCCGGGTACCCCCGGCCAGCCTTCTCACCCCGATAATCAGGGCCGGGGACCCGGCCCTGACCAGGGTTCTGGATGAATACAGCCCCCTGGTTCTGAAACTCACCGGCTCCACCGCTTTGGAAGCGGCCGGTCCCGGTCAGGCCAAGCCCCGGGAAGCCAGTCTCACCGCCTTCCCCTGGGGTGAGGTATGGGTGCCTTTGGCCGGGCACATCGACCTGGCCGCGGAGGCCCGCCGCCTGGAAAAGGAATTGGCCGGCCTGGACCAGAACCTGGCCGCGGCCCGGGCCAAGCTGGCCAACCCCGACTATCTGCGCAAGGCCCCGGAGGACATAGTGGAAGAGATGCGGCAGCGCCAGACCGATCTGGAAGCCCGGAGAGGGGCCGTGGAACGTTCTCTGGCTCTGTTGAAGGATATGCTGTGAATCCTGCCGCCTTAAAAGACATCGTGGCCCTGGCCCTGATGGAGGATGTGGGCCCTGGCGACTTGACCACCCGCTCGATAATTCCCGATGAACTGGAAGGCCGCGCCAGCCTGGTAGCCCGGGAGGCCCTGGTCCTCTCGGGTCTTGGGGCCGCGGCGGAGACCCTGCGCCAGGTGGACCGGCGCATCGTTTTCACTCCCCTGGCCGCCGAAGGTGGCCGTCTGGCCCCTGGGTCTGAAATAGCCCGCTTGGCCGGCCCGGCCGCCTCCATCCTCACGGCCGAGAGGGTCTGTTTGAATTTTCTCATGCGCCTGTCCGGCGTGGCCACCCTGACGGCCCGCTATGTAAAGGCCGTGGGGCGCTCCCAGGCCGCGGTGGTGGATACCCGCAAGACCACCCCGGGATTAAGATTTCTGGAAAAGGCGGCCGTGCGCCACGGCGGGGGCCGCAATCACCGCTTCGCCCTCTACGACGGCCTGTTGATCAAGGATAATCACATCGCCGCCGCCGGTTCCATAGCCCTGGCCGTGGGCCGGGCCCGGGCCGCCGCACCCCATACCCTGAAAATAGAGGTGGAAGTTGATACCCTGGAGCAGCTAAAGGAGGCTCTGGCCGCCGGAGCCGACCTGGTGCTCCTGGACAACATGGGGCCGGACCTCCTCCGGCGGGCCGTGGCCCTGACCGAGGCTTTTCACGCCCCGGGCCCCCGCCGGACCGGGCTGGAGGCCTCCGGAGGCATCACCCTTAAGACCATCGGCGAGGTAGCTCAAACCGGGGTGGACCTCATTTCCGTAGGCGCCCTGACCCACTCCGCCCCCGCGGTGGATCTGGGCCTCGACTGGGAATAATGCTTCCGGCCTTTGTTCTGTCTGTTTGTCTGGCGGTGTCATCCGGGTTTTACGGCTGGCTTGGGACGCCCGAATCCTTCGGCCTTCTTCAGGCGCAAGTGCAACGCTGGCCCGGGCCCTACGACCGGGATAAGCCCCGGCCCTACGACCGGGGCAACTGCTTTCATTGGCAGGGTTGCCGGGGGGAGAGCATCGGGGCCATGTGGATTCACGCCCCGGACTTTTGCGCGGCTCTGGGCGGCCGCAGTTGGATGGACAGAGAGGCCGGCCGCTGTCACAACCTGCCGCCCGGGCCTCGGGGCCTTTTGGGACTTTAGAGCAAACAATTAGCCAACAGGCGAAGCCGGTTCACTTGCCAGAGCCAAGCGATTTAAAGGTCCGGCTCCGCTGGCCTTTTAAATCGCTTGAGGCTCTAACCGGGCATGGCAAAAATTTCCGTGAGCCGTCTGATAGCTTTTTGGGCTTGGCTGGGCAGATCCAGGAAACGGAACCCGTTTTCGTAATAATTGCTGGCCTTGGGCCCTGGCCGGCTCCAGAGCGACTCGGCCTGGATCGGCAGTTCCGCATACCCTTCCTCTTTGGCCATGGCCTTCGGCAGTTCCAGGAACAGCTTGTAAACGGTCGGGGTGGCCAGGGGCTCGGGCGTGAAAACCAGCATGCCCTCGGCATGGACATCCCCCATGCGGCCCAGTTCCTGACCGGTGTGGCGGTCGGTCACTTTCAGATAGTAAATAAGTTCGCGGCGGACTAGATTTCGTTGTTCGTTCAGCACCAGTCCTTCAGCCATATTGGTCTTCCTTCGGTATCGCGACGTTAGTTGTCGCTGTTTATGGGTTTGACGAAAAATGTCCCTCTGTCGTCGGTCAGGCCGCGTCGGCGAAGATCACGACCGTGGGCGTCGGCCGCGGCTCGGGTATCGAAACGGCCGCTCATGACCCGGTAATAGAGCCGGCCGTCCAGGGTTATTCCGGAAACGGCGGCCGGTTCCCCGGCGGCGGTCAGCTTGGTTCGGAATTTTTCCGCATTGGCCTGGTCCGTGAAAGAGCCCAAATGGACCGTGAAGCCCTCCGTGTTGTTCAGAATGCCGCGGCCACTGCCCCCGCTGCCCCCGGCGGCGGCCCGGACCATATTGGGATTGGCGGCGACCGTTGGAGCCGGAGGAGTTATAGGCTTAGGCGCAGAGGCGGAAGGGGCCGGAACGGCCGGTTTGGCTTCAGAGGCCGCCGGGCGGCTGGTCGATTCCGGTGAAGATTTGGGCGCCGGGGCGGCCGGGGGAGGTTTGGATTCAGAGGCCGTCTGGCGGCTGGTCGGCATGAGACCGACCTGGCTTAAGGCGCTGCCGCCGGCTTGGGCGGCTGCGGCCTGGTTCAGGGCGGCGGCAGCGGCCACCGGGGCGGATGGGGGCACCATCGGGGTTGCCGGGGTTGCGGTGGCCGCCGGTTTCGCTGCTGGAGCCGGAGTTGAAGGTTCAACTGAGGGCTCGGGGGCGGTACTCAGACGACCGGCCAGGGTCCCCACTTGGGCCGGTTGAGGAGGCGGCGAAGCTGTCTGGACCACCGCAGTTCCGGATTCGGCCGATTCGGCCGAGGGCCGGATATAGGCCGCGGCCAGCCAGAGGCTGAGCACCACCAGCACCACCCCCAGCGTGATGGGCGCTGCCGGTGAGCCGGCCGGCCGCCGGGCTTTGGCCAAAAGCGGGGAACGCTCTTTGGCGCGGCCGAGACCGGCCGAGGCCCGGTCCAACTTCAGGGTTGGCCGGGGCGTACGATAGCGGGAGTTGCGGTCGGCCTGGTTTTTCCGGCCCTTCAGGATGAAACCGGCGGCCAGGATGAGGCCGGCTCCCATTATGATCAACAGGAGGTTCAAGTTTCGTCTTTCTCTTTGGCGGCCGCCGGGACCGCGGCCCGGGCTTCCCGTCGCCTTCGGCCGGTCCGCACCGCCGTCACCACCGGGCCGCTGGCCAGATAGACCAGGCCTAGGGGCAGGAAGGCGCTGCGGTACTTGGCGATGATCAGGCCCATGAACAACACCACGACCACCAGGGTTTCAAAGGGCCGGCGGTTGCGGAACAGGAGCTTGTTCTTGTGGCTGACGTAATCCATGCTGGAGACCATGAGAAAGGCCAGGGCCAGAACCAGGCCCAGGATCAGGAAGCTGAAGGGCTTGCTCTCATGCTCCGGGCGGTAGTGCCACAGTACCGTGGCGGCTATCATCAGGCCTCCGCCCGGAATGGGCAGGCCCTGGAAGAACCCGGGGTCGCGCATTTCAGCGAAGACGTTGAACCGGGCCAGCCTCAGCGCGCCGCAGGCCAGGAAGATGAAGGCCGCGGCCACGCCCAGCCGCGGATAGTGAGGCCCCAGGTCGCCGGGAGTCAGGGCCCAAAGATAGACCAAGACCGCCGGGGCCGCCCCAAAAGCCACCAAATCGCACAGGGAGTCGTATTCCACGCCGAAGCGGCTGGTGGTGTTGGTCATCCGGGCCACGGTGCCGTCCAAGCCGTCGCAGAGGGCGGAAATGAAGATGAACCAAGCCGCCTGGCTGTAACGCGCATCAATGGAGGCCAGGATGGAATAAAACCCGAAAAATAGACATAACGTAGTAAATATATTAGGTAAAATATATATACTACGTCGGTTGGGTGTTCTATTTTTTAATTTGAAGCTCCGCAAGGCCCCGTCCTCGCCCTGTAGATGATTCAATATTATATCATAAACCGGGTCGGAGCGGAATCAATAACCCCGAAGCGGGCCAGGGGAGGGGAGAGGTCGAAACTCTCAGGGGTCGCAGACCTGGCAGGCCCCGGTTTCACAGGTCAAGCGGCCCCCCGGGTCCGGCCCGTCGCCCCGCCAGAAGGGCGACATAGCCCTCAGTTTGGCGATGATGGGCGGGAAAATTTTGAGGGCCTGATCCACCTCGGCCTCCGTATTGTGGACGGACAGGGACAGGCGGATGGAGCCGTGGGCTGCGGTGAAGGGTACGCCCATGGCCCGGAGTACATGGGAGGGCTCCAGGGAACCGGAGGTGCAGGCCGAGCCCGAGGAGGCGCAGAGGCCCTGGCCGGCCAGATGCAGCAGAATGGCCTCGCCTTCCACGTATTCGAAACTTATGTTGGTGGTGTTGGGCACTCGGTCCGCCCCCCCGCCGTTTACGCGGGTATGGGTGATGGCCGAGGTCAGCCCTTTTTCCAGCTTGTCCCGGAGGGACCGCACCCTGGTCTTTTCATCGGCCAGGTTGGCCAGGGCCAGTTCCGCGGCCCGGCCGACGCCGACGATATAGGGCACGTTTTCCGTGCCGCCCCGGCGGCCGTTTTCCTGATGGCCGCCGATGAGGAAGGGCGAGAATTTCAGACCCCGGCGCACATATATAGCCCCCACACCCTTTGGCGCGTGATACTTGTGACCGGATATGGACAGGAGGTCTATCTTGGTGGCGGCCAGGTTGAGGGGTATTTTGCCGACGGCCTGGACGGCGTCGGTGTGGAAGGTGATGCCCCGCTCGGCGCAGGCCTCGGCCATTTCGGCCACCGGGAAGATGACCCCGGTTTCGTTGTTGGCCCACAGGAAGGTGGCCAGGGCCGTGTCCGGGGTCAGGGCTTCCAGGAACTGGTCCCACAGGAGCCGGCCGCTTTCGTCCACCCCGACTTCGGTGACCCGGTAGCCCATTTTCCTGAGTAAGGGCAGGTTGCTTAAGATGGCCTGGTGTTCCGTCCGGCTGGTGACCAGGTGCCGGCGGTCGGGCTGGGTGCGCAGGGCCGACCAGATAGCGGTGTTGTCGCTCTCTGTGCCGCAGGAGGTGAAGATTATCTCCTTGGGATCGCAGCCCAAAAGGGCGGCCGTACTCTCCCTGGCCCGGCGTATTTCTTTGGCCGTTTCGCCCCCGAAGGGATACATGCTGGAGGGGTTGCCGTAGCGCCGGCTGAAAAACGGCAGCATGGCCTCGACCACTTCCGGGGCCGTCATCGTCGTGGCGTTGTTGTCAAAATAAATCGTCTCGCTCATGGCCGGACTTCCCTGACGGTGATGTTTTCCGAAACCAGTTCCCTAAGTTTCCCCGTGACGAAATCGGCCAGGGTGCGCTTGGAAGAGGGGCAGGCGGCGCAGGCGCCCTTGAGGGTCACCTGGACCTCGTCGCCGACTATGTCCACCAGCTCAATGTCGCCCCCGTCGTGCATCAGGGCCGGGGCTATCTCTTCGCGGATAGCCTCTTCAATGAGCCTGGCCTTCTGGAGGAAGGTCAGCTTGCGGCCCGTAGAGGCGGTGGCGGGTTGGGGCGCGGCTTCGGCGCCTTGGCCTGCCAGTCGGGCCAGGATTTTCTCTATCTCCTCCACGCAACGGCCGCAGCCGCCGCCGGCCTTGGTGTAGGCGGTGACGTCCTCCACCGTGGTCAGCCGGTTTTCCCGGGCTACCCGCTCTATTTCCCGCTCCGTGACCCCGAAACATTCGCAGACTATGGGGCTGTTAGCTTGAGGCAAAGGCACGCCCCGGTAATTGGCCACGGCCGCTTCCAGGGCCTCCCGGCCCAGGACCGAGCAGTGCATCTTCTCTCTGGGCAGTCCGCCGAGGTAGTCGGCGATATCCTGGTTGGTCACTCGGAGGGCCTCGTCCAGGGTCTTGCCCTTGATCATCTCGGTCAGGGCCGAGGACGAGGCGATGGCGCTGGCGCAGCCGAAGGTCTGGAAGCGAGCGTCTTCAATGCGGTCCGCGCCTCGGTCCACCTGAAGGGTCAGTCGGAGGGCGTCGCCGCAGGACAGGGAGCCCACCTGGCCGTCGCCGTCTATGCGGTCCACCTCGCCCACGTTTCTGGGGTTTTCAAAGTGATCTTTTACTTTTTCCGTGTAATCCCACATAATTCATCCTCAGGTTTTGGCCGCCTTGGCCTGGCGGAAGGCCAGGGCCGCCTTGACGAAGTCGCGGAACAGGGGGTGGGGTTTCATGGGCGTGGATTTGAATTCCGGATGGAACTGGCAGCCCAGGAACCAGGGATGTTCGGGCAGTTCCACTATCTCCACCAGGGCTTTGTCCGGAGACAGGCCGCTGAATTTGAGGCCTTTCCGGCTCAGGAGATCCAGGTAGTCGTTGTTGAATTCAAAGCGGTGGCGGTGCCTTTCCTGGATTTCGGCTTCCCGGTAGGCCCTTTGGGCCAGGGTGCCGCTCACCAGTCGGCAGGGGTAGGCCCCCAGGCGCATGGTGCCGCCCAGGCTGCTCAGGTGACTGCGCGTTTCCTGGCGTCCGTCCCGGTGGTTGTACCAATCGGTCATCAGGTAGATGATCTTGTCCTTGGCCTGGGGAGCGCATTCCTCGCTGGCGGCCTCCGGCAGACCTGCCACGTTCCGGGCGAATTCGACGACCAGGCACTGCATGCCCAAGCAGATGCCGAAGATGGGGCGCTTGTTCTCCCGGGCGAAGCGGGCCGCCAGGATCATGCCCTCCACCCCCCGGTCGCCGAAACCGCCGGGAATGAGGATGCCGTCCAGGTCCCCCAGGTGGCGCTCGATGTTCCGGGGCCGGAGTTCTTCGGCGTTGACGTGCTTGATCAGGACCCGGCACTGGCTGTCCAGCCCGCCGTGGGTCAGGGCTTCGTTGAGGCTCTTGTAGGATTCCCCCAGGGACACGTATTTGCCCACCAGGCCTATCGTGACCTCGTGTCGGGGGCTGTTCAAGCGTTCGTTGAGCTTCCGCCAGGGGGTCATGTCCGGCTCGCCCTTGAAGCGCAGGAGGCGGGCCACCTTGTTGTCGATGCCTTCCCGGTGGTATTCCAGGGGCACTTCATAGATGTTCCCCACGTCCACCGCGGAAAAGACGGCGTCCAGGGGCACGTCGCAGAACAGGGCGATTTTGCGCTTCAAATCCTGGGCCAGGGGTTCTTCCGAGCGGCACAGGATTATGTCCGGCTGGATGCCGATGGACCTCAGTTCCTTGACGCTGTGCTGGGTGGGCTTGGATTTGGGCTCCCCGGAGGTCTTGAGATAGGGCACCAGAGTCAGGTGGATATAGAGGCAGCGGGTCTTGCCCAGGTCGTTTTTTAGCTGGCGGATGGCCTCCAGGAAAGGCAGGCCCTCGATGTCGCCCACCGTGCCGCCTATCTCCACCAAGAGGACATCCAGGTCCGGGGCCGCGGCTGACCGGATGGCCGCCTTGACCTCGTTGGTGACGTGGGGGATGACCTGGACAGTGCCGCCCAGATACAACCCCTGGCGTTCCTTGTTCAGCACCTGGGTGTAGATGCGGCCGGCCGTGTAGGTGTTCCGGTGGCTCATGGGCACGCCCAGGAAACGTTCGTAGTGGCCCAGGTCCAGGTCGGTTTCGGCCCCGTCGTCGGTGACGAAGACCTCGCCGTGCTGGAAGGGGCTCATGAGACCTGGGTCCAGGTTCAGATAGGGGTCGAGTTTCTGCAGCGAGACATTAAGGCCCCGGGCCTTCAGGAGGGCGCCGATGGAGGCTGCGGCCAGCCCCTTGCCCAGGGAGGAAAGTACCCCGCCGGTGACGAAAATGAATTTGGTTTTTTTCATGTCCCCTGCCTGTGAAACTGTCTGTCGTGCGGGTAGGCGGGGCAATTATAGCGCAAAATCGGCTGGTTGACAATCAGGCCCTGAAGTCCTCTCGGCTGGACGTTCAAGGGATTGAGGTTCAAGGGGTGGGGGGAGCGGGCGGTTCGGGGAATCTTAAGCTGTCGGCGAACAGGCGGTCGTAGCCCGGGAAAGTGGCCAGTTCAAAAAATTCAATCCTGGCGGCCAGTTCTTCCATGGCCTTCCGGGCGGAACGGGAAGTCAGAGCCAGGTAGGCGCCGGCCTTGGAGGTGTTGCCCACATATTCCAGGCGTCCGGCCATCTCCGGGGGCAATATTCCGCAGCCGGTCAGGCTGGCTGGCGAGAGATAGCTGCCGAACTGGCCGGCCACCAGGACGCGCGAAAGGTCGGTCATGTCCAGGCCGGTCTTGAGCAAAAGGGTGCGGAAGGCCGAGAGGATGGCCCCCTTGGCCAGTTGCACCTGGCGCACATCCTTCTGGGTCAGGCAGAGGTCCGAGCCGGTGAAGCCCAGGGCGGGCTTGTTGTCCCATAAGCGGCAGAGCGCCCGCCGGGGGTCGCCCTCGGGCAGTTCTGTTATCATCCGCCCGTCGCGGCGGATCAATCCCAGGCGCAGGAATTCGCGGATGGCGGCCATGAGGCCGCTGCCGCACAGCCCCGTCGGTTCGCCGCCCCCGATGACGCTCAGTTCCGTCCGGCATTCGGCCGGGGTCCACGTTAGGTTGACTTCTTCAATGGCTCCGGCCGCGGCCCTCATGCCGTATTGGATGTTCATGCCCTCCAGGGCCGGGCCGGCCGCGCAGGAACAGGCCAGGAGGCGGCCGCCCGCGGCCAGGATGATCTCCCCGTTGGTGCCGATGTCGATGAACAGGGTCCGATCCAGGTTGGCCAGGTCGCAGACGAAGGCCCCGGCCACTATATCGGCGCCGATGTAGGCGGAGACCGAGGGCAGGGTTATGAGCCCGGCCCCGGCCAGAGGGCCGGGGGCGAAGCTGGGCAGGTCCAAACCTCGGGTGAAGACCGGGGCGAAGGGGACCACGCCCAGGGATATGGGTGAAATTCCGGCCAGGAGATGGAGCATGGTGGTGTTGGCGGCCGCGGCCACCAAATAAATGTGGCCCGGGTCGATACGGTGATCCTGGGCCAGGCCCAGGGCCAGTTCGTTCAAGGCTCCGATCACGGCCTTTTGGAGTTCGGCCGTTCCGGCGGCCCCCTTTTCCCCGCAGTAGGTTATGCGGGACAGGACATCAAGGCCCTGGCGGGTCTGGGGGTTGATGAGGGAACGGGCGCCCAGTTCCCGGCCGTCCCGGAGGTCCACCAGGGAGGCGACTATGGTGGTGGTGCCGATGTCCACGGCCAAGCCGTATAAGTGGGCCGTGGTGTCGCCCTTTTCCAGGTTCAGGGGTCGGCCCTCGGCCCAGAGTACGGTGAAACAGTCGGCAGCCTCCCCGGCTTCGGCCAGGAAGAGCCTGAGCTTAAGGTTTTCGGCCGGAATTTCGGCCCCGCTTAAGTCGGTGAACAGGCGCTCCAGGGAACGGCTGTCATCCGAGGGGCGCCGTCCGGGCCAGGCCAGAAACGTTTTGGTCAGGGTAGGCTCAAAGACCGCGGCCCGGGACCGGCCGGAACTTAAGATGCGGGCTTCCCGTTCGGCCTGGGGCAGGATGATGGTCAAGTCGTCGTCCGGGACCAGGAGGCAGGCCAGGCGGGCGGGCCGGGCCAGGTCTTCAGCCGAGAGAAGGGCCTTTTCCTCGGCTGTGGGCCCAGGCGGCCGGCCGCCTGAGATCTCCACCCGGCATTTGCCGCATTTGCCCGCACCGCCGCAGGGACTTTCCAGAAAAAGGCCGGCTTCGGCCAGGGTTTCGCGGAGACTGCGTCCGGGTTCGGCGATGATGACCTGGCCGGTGGAGGGAATGGTGATTTTGGGGGACATAGGGCACCCTGTGCAAATAGATTAATAATTATTTATTTATTATCATCCACGGCCGCAGCCTGTCAAGAAAATCAACCGGGCCCGGCCGATTTTTAAGTTGACTTAGGCCTGGTAAATTTAGTATAAATTATTTTCGTTGCGTTCGCGGGGACGTAGTGAAGTGGTTTAACACGCCTGCCTGTCACGCAGGAGATCGCGGGTTCAAGTCCCGTCGTCCCCGCCACTTTATTCTTTAAAAAATCAAATAATTGTTCCCTATAGCATCCCTTGCATCCCTGTTTTTCGTTATCAGCGCGTTATCAGGCTGAAGGGCCGCATAGTGGCCGGCGACTTACTCGATATTATAGTCTTTGCCCGCGCGACATGATATAATGGGAAGCCGTCTTAATGGAGTCCCGAAAAAATTAGGAGCGCGTCCGTGGCTTTATTTGTCGTAGCCTTGTGCCTGCTGGCCGCATCCCTCCTGCTAGCCGCTTTAAGCGGTAAATGGCGCTTGGCTAATACGCTTGGAGCTGGGGGGGCCTGCCTGGGCTGCATTCTGGGACTGGCCTCCATTTTTACCGAGCCTTGGAATACCCATTCCCTGCTGGAGTTGCCGTGGGGGCTGCCTCTGGGAGCCTGTGTCGTCGGGCTGGACCCGTTGACGCGCATTTTTTTGGCGCCGAGCTTTGGTCTGGGCGCGGTGTGTGCCTTGTCCGGCGCGGCGCATCTTGCGCATTCCCCGCCGGATGAGCATAATCTGGGTGCGCACTGGGCCTTTTACACCCTGCTGATTCTGGCCATGGCCCTGGTGTTGGCTGCGCGCGATGCCGTGCTCTTTCTGCTGGCCTGGGAGTTGATGTCACTCGCGCCCTTCTTCCTGATTGACTTTTATGACAAAGATATCCAGGTGCGAGAAGCGTCTTGGATTTACTTGGTCGCCGCGCACCTGGGGGGGCTGTTCCTGATCGGCATGTTCGGCTTGTTGTGGGCGCAGACGGGGAATACATCCTTCAACGCCTTTACCTTGGCCGCTTTCCCCCAGGGGGTGGGATCCGTGCTTTTTGCGTTGGCCCTAGTGGGTTTCGGGGCCAAAGCAGGCATGGTTCCTTTCCATGTCTGGCTGCCTGAAGCGCATCCGGCCGCGCCCAGCCACATTTCCGCAATGTTGTCCGGGGCGATGATCCATGTCGGCATCTACGGTTTGGCGCGCAGCCTGAATTTTTTCGGCGAAGGTTCTATCTGGTGGGGCTGGGTGCTTGTTGGCGCCGGCGTATGCACTGGCCTTGGGGGTATTCTCAGAGCCCTGGGGCAAAGCGATCTCAAGCGTCTGCTCGCGTATCACAGCGTCGAGAACATGGGCATTGCGCTTATAGGGATAGGCGCGGGCTACATCGGCACGCGGACGGGCAACGCCTGGATGGTTGTGCTGGGCTACGGCGGCGCGTTTTTCCATGTCCTGAACCATGCCGCCATGAAGGGACTCTTGTTCTTGTGCGCGGGTGAGGTCCTCTACGGCGCGCACTCGGTGCGCCTGTACGGGCTGGGCGGTCTGCAAAAACGCATGCCCTGGACGGGCACGGCCTTTGCTCTGGGCGCGACCGCCATTTCCTGTCTGCCGCCGCTGAACGGCTTTGTCGGGAAGTTTCTTTTGATCCTGGCTTTGCTCAAGGGGGCCGTGCCGCAAGGGCCTTTAGGCCAGATGGCCTTGTTCGGCGCGCTTCTTGCGCTGGTGTTCATGGGCGGATTGACGGTAGCGGCTTTTACCAAGGCCTATGGGATTGCCTTTCTGGGTGAGCCGCGTTCCGAAGCTGCCCGGAACGCTGTGGAGGCCGGCTGGCTGAACCGGGCCTGCCTCTTTATCCCGGCCTTGAGCTGCCTGGGATTCGCCTTGGGTGCCCCTTTGATTTTTGGCCTGATATATCCGGCGGCTCTGTCGCTCTTCCCGGCCGACATGGGCGGGCTGGCCGGCGTAGAGGCCGGCGTAGAGGCCACGGCGTTGCTGGAACAATGCCTCATCTTGGGAGCGGGCGCGGCGGCGCTGATTTTCGCGTTCTGGCTGTTGCGCAAAATATTGCTCCGGCTGGGCAATGGCACGCGCCAGGCGCGGACCTGGGATTGCGGCTGCCAGATAGGCACGCCCCGCATCCAGTACAGCGCGGCCTCGTTCGTCGAGCCTCTGACCAGGCTTTTTGCGGACCTTATCGGACTGGCGCGCCGTCAAACGCAACAGGGCGCTATATTCCCCTCCCGGATGCTTTGTGAAATCCATCTGTCCGGCGGGCTGCTCACCGGTGTCTTTGCCCCCTTTTTTAAAGGTGTGCGCCATATTTGCGACAGCTTGAAGATTGTGCAGCACGGACGCATTCACCTTTATATCCTGTATATTATAATTGTGACCGTAGGCTTGCTCGTCTGGGGGTTGCCATGACCGGCTCCTTTCTTCCAGTGCTTTTGGCCCTTGTCTGCGCTCCACTGCTCAGCGGTATCATAAACCGGATCAAGGCTTGTTATGCCGGGCGCCAGGGGCGTCCCCTGCTGCAACTTTATTTTGACCTCTTCAAGCTGCTGCAAAAGGGAGAGGTGATCAGCCGCACGACAACCTGGATCTTTGTCGCCGGGCCTTCGGTCTATCTGGCCACGATAATCTGCGCGCTACTTGTGGTGCCGTTTGGGACGGTGCGCGCTCCGTTCGGTTTTACCGGGGATTTTATACTGATGGCCTATCTGATGGGCTTCGGGCGTTTCGCCTTGATGCTGGCCGCCTTGGATACCGGCTCCGCCTTTGAAGGCATGGGCGCGAGCCGTGAAGCCGCCTTCTCCGCGCTGGCCGAACCTGTTATTTTTCTGTGCTTTCTCGCGCTCGGCGGCGGCCTCTGGCCCTCGCTATATGCCTTTTGCCAGGCGGCGAGCCTGGAGATATGGACCTTTACCCGACCCGAGCTATGGCTTATTCCCCTGGTGCTGTTCGTGCTGCTATTGGTGGAAAACTGCCGCCTCCCGGTGGATGATCCCAATACGCACCTGGAATTGACCATGATCCACGAGGTTATCATTCTCGACCATTCCGGCCCGAATCTGGCCTTTATCCTGTACGCGTCCTCTCTCAAACTCTGGCTGTTCGCCCTTCTGCTGGTCAATGTGCTGGCGCCGAAAATTTTCGGCCATACGCCGCTGGAATCGGCTCTGGAATTGGCTCTGGTGCTGGCCGGCATTTTCGGGACAGCGGTGCTGGTGGGGGTTGTGGAGTCCTGCCTGGCGCGCCTGCGTCTGCTAGTGGTGCCGCGGATTCTGGGCATGGCCGGAATGCTGGCCGCCCTGACGCTTGTTGTGACCTTGTTTCGTTAGCCTATATTTCGAGGAAAACGCGGCATGAACGCTCCGACCCAACTTGTCACCATTCTGCTGCTGCTGAACGCTTTCGCCCTGTTGTCCACGGGAAGCCTGAAGATACTTATCCGCCTTACGGCCGTTCAGGGGATGCTTTTGGCGCTTATGCCGCTGATTATGCCGATGAGCCGGGATCCCGCGCACACCCTGTTTTTCTGCCTGGCCGTGTTCGGCATCAAGGGCTTAGGCCTGCCTTGGCTGCTCAAGCGCACCTTGCGCCGGGCGATCAGGGAAGCGCAGCCCGAACCCGGATTCGGCTATAACCTTTCCCTCCTGGCCGGCGTCCTGGCCCTGGTATTTTCCCTGTGGCTGGAGAGGCGCCTGCCCGTTGTTGCGCCCGGCTTTTTTCCTTTTCTGTTTTTTCCCGCGGCGTTCAGCACCATTTTTACCGGTTTGGTGCTGGTCACCGGGCGCATGAAGGCGATTACCCAGGTTATAGGATACTTGGTTGCGGAAAATGGTATTTTCCTCTTAGGTCTGCCGCTCTTGTCCGCCGGCGGCGGCTTCTCGTTTGAAATGTTGATTCTTCTGGATGCGCTGGCGGCTGTTTTGGTGATGGGTATGGCTATCGGCCATATACGCGACGCCTTTGAATCCACGGACGTGGGACGTCTCTCCATGCTGAAGGATCGATGATGCTTGCAGCTCTGTTATTCATGCCGGTTGCGGCGGGCCTCTTCATGCTGCTCGTACCCGCCGATACATTGCGGCGCGTGTTGCTGGCAGCAACGGCCGCCATCCACCTTGCGCTTGTGGGCGCGTGTTTTGTTCATCCTCCGGCGCCCATCGGCATTCTTGACCAGGATGTGTTAGGCCTTATGTTTTTAAGCCTGTCCAGCCTGTTGTTTTTCATGGCTTCTCTGTATGCCGTGGATTATCTGCGCGATAACGAATCCTTCACCAATTTTCCGGAGCGGCGTTTCTGCGCCTACCTGTGCTTTTTCCTTTCCGCCATGACCCTGGTCGCCAGTACGCGGCATCTGGATGTGCTGTGGCTGGGCGTTGGGTTTACGACCCTGGCCACCGCGCCGCTTATCTGTTTTCACAGGCACCGGCGCTCCCTGGAAGCCACCTGGAAATACCTGATGATCTGCTCGGTGGGCATCGCCCTGGCGCTCCTGGGAAATATCCTATTGTCTTTCGCCTTCCATGCTCCGGGCATCCCCGGCTCCCTTTATCTTCCGGATCTCATCCTGGCGGCGCCGCGGGCCCATACGCCCTGGCTCAAGGCCGCTTTTATCTTTATCCTTGTGGGCTATGGCGTCAAAATGGGCCTCGCCCCCCTGCACAACTGGTTGCCCGACGCCCACGGCGAAGCGCCTTCCCTCGTTTCAGCGCTGCTTTCCGGCGCGCTGCTCAACTGCGCTTTTTTGGGCATCCTGCGTGCGCATCAGATCCTCATTCCCGCCGGGCTCGGGGATTTCAGCGGCGGGATGCTCGTGTTCCTCGGCCTTGTGTCCATAGGCACGGCGGCGGTCTTTATTGTGGGCATGGGCAATTTCAAACGCCTCTTGGCTTACTCCAGCGTGGAGCACATGGGCATTTTGGCCTTGGGTGTGGGGATCGGCGGCAACGCCGTCTTCGGGGCCATGCTGCACGCGGTGAACCATTCGTTGGTCAAAGCCATGCTTTTTCTCTTGGCTGGAAATATCCTGCGGCACTATGGCACCACTTCCAGCCATGACGTCAGCGGCCTGCGCCAGGCCATGCCCTTGACCGCCGTCCTCTGGACAGCCGGTTTCCTGGCTGTTGCGGGCTCTCCGCCCTTCGGCCTGTTCGTGAGCGAATTCTCCATCCTTCAGGCCATGCTGCAAAAGCAACACGCCGTCCCGGCCTTTTTGTATCTTGCCTTTCTGGCCGTCATCTTCGTGGGGATGTCCGTGCCCGTCCTGCGCATGGTGCAGGCTTCGCCCCCGCCCGGTTTGACGAAAAGCCGCCGTGAAACCCTCTTAAACACCGGCCCGCCCCTGGTGCTGTGCGCCTTGGTGCTCATGCTGGGTCTATATGTGCCGCTGTGGATGACGCGGTTTTTGCAAGCCGCCGCCAGGGCGCTGGGAGGCTGAGATGGATTTCAGCTATCGTGAAAGCATAGACCTGCGCGATGTTGCTGGCCTGAGCGGGGAAAATTTCGCGGCCGAGGTGCTGTCCCGCATTGAAAAAGGCTTTCACGCCGCCGCCTTCTTCGGACTGCCGTATGGGGAGGGTGGGAAGGCCGCCGGGCTCGTGGCCCTTCTCTGCCTGGACGGTGTATGTTGTGTGTTGCGCTCTCAGGCGCTGACCGGGTATCCCTCCCTTACCCCTGTTTGCGCCGAGCTGCACTGGTTCGAGCGGGAAGTATATGAGCAGTGGGGGATAACCCCGGAAGGACATCCCTGGCTCAAGCCCATACGTTTCCACGCCCCTCTCCGCTCCTCCCTTGAAAAACGTCCTTTGCCGGGCCAGACCTCCTATTTCGCCGTGGATGGTCCTCAGGTGCATGAAGTGGCTGTAGGCCCGGTGCATGCGGGGGTCATCGAACCGGGGCACTTTCGCTTCCAGTGCCTGGGTGAGGAGGTGCTGCACCTTGAGATCAGCTTGGGCTTCCAGCACCGCGGCCTCGAGCGAATGCTCACTGGCGGGCCGGATACGCGTACCATGCACTTTATGGAAAATGCCGCCGGAGATACGAGCATAGGGCACAGTTTTGCCTATTGTACGCTTCTTGAAAACCTGACCCGCACCGCGCCCGCGCCGCGCGGGCAGATGTTGCGCCGGGTGGCGCTGGAGTTGGAACGACTGGCCAACCATACGGGCGATCTGGGTGCGCTGGCCGGAGATGTGGGTTTTTTGCCGACCCTTTCTTACTGCGGCCGCATCCGCGGCGACTTTTTGAACATGACGGCCCTGATGTGCGGCAAGCGTTTCGGCCGGGGGCTGCTATGTCCTGGCGGCACGAAGCTGGACGTGGATGAGGCTTTGATTACCGCATTGCTCAAGCGCCTGTCCGCGGCCCACCGGGATGTGCGGGGCGCCGTGGATTTGAGCCTGAATACCGATATCGTCCGCGCCCGTTACGAGGACTGCGGCCCTGTCTCCACCAGCCTGGCCGGCACCTGCGGGCTGGTGGGCGTGGCCGCGCGGGCGAGCAATCTCTCGCGTGACGCGCGTGTGGAGTTCCCGGTCGCGGGCGCTGCGCCGCACGATATTTCGCTCAGTAAATGCGAAAGCGGCGATGTATATGCCCGGGCTTTGGTACGCAGCCTGGAGCTGGATTCCTCCACCAATTTCATCCAGCGCGCCATGAGCGCCCTGCCGGAAGGCCCGGTCTCCGCGCCCCTGCCCGCATTACCGCCGCACAGGATGGCTGTGGGCATCGTTGAGGGCTGGCGTGGAGAAATTTGCCATGTGGCCCTGACCGACGCAGAGGGGCGGTTTGCCGCCTACAAGATTGTGGATCCTTCCTTCCACAACTGGTTCGGCCTGGCTCTGGCGATGCGCGGGCAGCAGATTTCCGATTTCCCGCTTTGCAACAAGAGTTTCAACCTCTCGTACTGTGGACATGATTTATGAAAGATTTTTTGCGGGAGGCCTGAACAGTGTTTGATATTATCCGGGAACGGCTGCGCCAGGGCCATCGAACCTTCAGCTATCCGGAGCTTGTGCCGGAACTGCCGGAGCGTTTTTTGGGGCGTCCGCGCATTGCGCCCGGACCGTGTCCTCCGGGCTGCGCGGACTGCCTTGCGCTGTGCCCTGTCAAGGCGCTGGAGCTGACGCCACAGGGGCCGGCTCTGGACATGGGGCGCTGCGTTTTCTGCGGCGATTGCGCCAGAGCCTGCCCGCGGAAGACGATAGTGTTCACCCGCGATCATTGTATCGCGTCACGTTCGCGCGAAGGGCTCATCATCACCCCGGCGGATCCCGGCCCGCAGCCAGGCGAGGCCATCCCTCTGTTTCGCCGTTCCCTGCGCCTGCGTCAGGTGAGCGCCGCCGGTTGCAATGCCTGCGAAGCGGACTGCAACGTGCTGGCCACCCCCGTCTTCGACCTGGTCCGCTATGGACTCGACTTTGTGGCCGCGCCGCGCCATGCCGACGGCATCGCCGTGACCGGGCCGGTGAGCGAGAACATGCGTCAGGCTGCGCTGGACAGTTTTGAGGCTGTGCCTGATCCGCGCCTGGTTATCGCCGTGGGCGCCTGCGCCATTTCCGGCGGCATTTTCCAGGATTCCGGGGAATGCCATAACGGCGTTTCAATGTTGCCCGTGGATTTGTATATTCCCGGCTGTCCGCCGCATCCCTGGTCTATTCTGGACGGCTTTCTGACGCTGATGGGCCGCAGTCGAGCTGCACGAAGAAAGATTAAATCTTTATGGTCCTGCCGATAGGCTCACTGGTCAATGCCGGGGCGATCCTGGCCGGAGCGGCCTTCGGCCTGGCCGCCGGCCGCGCTTTGAGCGAAGGGTTGCGGGCGGCCCTGTTTCCGACCATGGGCCTCTGCGTCCTTTTGCTGGGCATCAAGATGGGGCTGGCGGCCGACGAACTGGTGATTCCGGTCATAAGCTGCGTCCTGGGTCTCATCACCGGGGAGCTCCTGGACCTGGCCGGCCGCCTTTCGGCGGCCGGCCAGGCCGTCAAACGGCTCTTGAGGTCCGGTAACGAGAAATTTACCGACGGGCTGGTCACCGCCACCATTATCATGGGCGTCGGGGCCATGGGCCTGGTGGGCGCCATTGAAGAGGGCCTGGGCGGCGGCCGTTCCATCCTCTATTCCAAATCCATCCTGGATTTCTTCATGGCCGCGATGCTGGGCGCGGCTTACGGCTCCGGGGTGCTTTTCTCAGCCGGGCCCATACTGCTCTATCAGGGCGGGGTGACCCTCCTGGCCGGGAGTCTGGAACCCTGCTTCACGGCCGGCCTCCGAAGCGGCCTTTCGGCCGCCGGCGGCCTCCTGGTCATGGCCATCGGCACGAACCTTTTGGGTCTTAAGCCCCTAGCCGTGGAAAACCTCCTGCCGGCCCTGGTTTATGTGGCGGTCCTGAGCCTGGTTTTTGCCTGAGGCAGCCCCCGGTTTATACCCCGGCCGGCCGGGCGGAAAGGCCAAAAAGCACTTGACTTTTGGGCTTTTGCCCGGTATATTCCGTTGATTGAAGGTCCGTTTGGGGCCGCTCAAACTATAAGGCCGGCGGCATATCACGGAGGGGTTCCCGAGCGGCCAAAGGGAGCAGACTGTAAATCTGCCGTCAGTGACTTCGGAGGTTCGAATCCTCCCCCCTCCACCATAAGATATATTTGTTTCCCGGGCGGGAGTAGCTCAGTTGGCTAGAGCGTCAGCCTTCCAAGCTGAGGGTCGCGGGTTCGAGCCCCGTTTCCCGCTCCAGTTTTACCCCCCGGAAGAGTTTTCGGGCGGCCCTGGCCCACATAGCTCAGCAGGTAGAGCACGTCCTTGGTAAGGACGAGGTCATCGGTTCAAGTCCGATTGTGGGCTCCAGTTTCCAGCGTTTTTCGAAACGTTGCCTTGGACCAAATTGAGCGCGAAGCGGCGCCGCGGGTGAGCCAGAGGAGGCGAAAATGGGCAAGAAGAAGTTTGATCGCAACAAGCCGCATGTGAACGTGGGGACCATAGGGCATATCGACCACGGCAAGACCACCTTGACGGCGGCCATAACCCTGGTGTTGTCCAAGGCCGGCGGCGGGGATTACGTGCCCTTTGACAAGATAGACAAGGCGCCTGAAGAAAAAGAGCGGGGCATAACCATCGCGGCCAGCCACGTGGAATACGAGACGCCGAACCGGCATTACGCCCATGTGGACTGTCCGGGCCACGCGGACTATATAAAGAACATGATCACGGGCGCGGCCCAGATGGACGGGGCCATCCTGGTGGTGGGCGCGGACGATGGGCCCATGCCCCAGACGCGGGAGCACATTTTGCTGGCCCGCCAGGTGGGCGTGCCGGCCATAGTGGTGTTTTTGAACAAGTGCGACATGGTGGACGACCCGGAGTTGTTGGAGCTGGTGGACATGGAGCTGAGGGAGCTTCTGACCAAGCACGGCTTCCCCGGGGAGAAGACGCCGATAGTCAGGGGCAGCGCCTTAAAGGCCCTGGAGTGCGGGTGCGGCAAGAAGGACTGCGAGTGGTGCGCCTGTATATTGAAGTTGATGGAAGAGGTGGACGCCTTCATCCCGGCGCCTTTGCGTGATACTGAAAAACCCTTCCTGATGCCCATAGAAGATGTGTTTTCGATCTCGGGCCGGGGCACGGTGGTGACGGGCCGTATAGAGCGGGGCATAGTGAAGGTTTCGGACGAGGTGGAGATAGTTGGCATAAGGCCGCTCCAGAAGACGGTGTGCACGGGCGTGGAGATGTTCCGGAAGCTGTTGGACGAGGGTCAGGCCGGTGACAACGTGGGCTTGTTGTTGCGGGGCACGAAGAGGGACGAGGTGGAGCGCGGCCAGGTGGTCTCCAAGCCTGGGAGCATAACGCCGCATACGAAGTTCCGGGCGGAAGTGTATATATTGAATCGCGACGAGGGCGGCCGGCACACGCCGTTTTTCAATGGTTACCGCCCGCAGTTTTACTTTCGGACCACGGACGTGACGGGAGTGGTGACCTTGCCTGAGGGTGTGGAGATGGTGATGCCGGGTGACAACGTGAACCTGGTGGTGACCATGATAATGCCCATTGCCATGGAAAAGGAACTGCGCTTCGCCATCCGCGAAGGCGGCCGCACAGTCGGCGCCGGGGTCATCTCCGAGATACTGGAATAGATGAGGGGGCGGGTATATGCCTAGAGATATAATTCAACTCCAGTGTACCGAGTGCAAGCGGCGTAATTATTCCACCACCAAGAACAAGCGCCGTACGCCCGGCCGGCTGGAGATCATGAAATTCTGCCCCTTTGATCAGAAGCACACCCTGCACCGGGAGTCCAAGTAGGAAGCTCCCGGAAATTCAAGGCCCAGGCTTTCGGGGGCGTTCAGGCCAGTAGTTCAATGGTAGAGCACCGGTCTCCAAAACCGGGGGTTGGGGGTTCGAGTCCCTCCTGGCCTGCCAAGCTATAAAGGGCCCTGGGCGGCGGGTTCGTCTTTTCTGACCGTCAAGCCGGAGCGGCCCCGCCCGTTCCGGCTTTGCCGCAATTATGAAAGTGACCCATTATGAAAGATATGAGAGAGCCGGAAAAAACCATCGCCGTCCTGGACGGTTCCGAAGTCCGGACCCTCACCAAAAGCGAGCAGCGCAAAAAGAACCGCCTGGAGAACCGGGGCCAAAAAAAGGACAGCCGCCCCCGGGCGGAAGAGGAAGGCAATGTTTTTGTCCGGGCCTACAACTTTTTCGTCGAGGCCAAGGAGGAGTTGGGCCGGGTCATCTGGCCCACCCGCAAGGAAACCATTGACTCCACCTGGCGGCTTTTGGTCCTGGTCATAATTGCCGGCATATTCCTGGGCCTGGTCGACGGCATCCTGACCCGCCTTCTGTCCCTGATCGTCTAAGGGCGGAAGCCGGGTATTTATTTTGTTAGATACTGGAAGGACGGGCGAAGTGGCACAGCGTTGGTACGTTATTCACACTTTTTCAGGTTACGAGAACCGGGTCAAGCAGACTCTGGAGGAGGCCATCCGCAAGGACAACCTGTCCGAGGAAATAACCCAGGTCGTCCTGCCCACGGAAAACGTGGTGGAGATGTCCAAGAGCGGCACCCGCCGCACCTCTTCGCGCAAATTCTTCCCCGGTTATATCCTGGTGCGCATGGAACTGACCGACCGCACCTGGCACCTGGTCAAGGACACTCCCAAGGTCACCGGCTTCCCGGG
>Ga0082212_10000822_pt1 | contig 45335 bp, 36 predicted proteins | sample TergutNt197P3_FD_71548 | JGI IMG/M metagenome (GOLD analysis project Ga0082212, IMG submission 71548) | Neocapritermes taracua P3 segment gut microbial communities from Petit-Saut dam, French Guiana - Nt197 P3 | ecosystem: Host-associated > Arthropoda: Insects > Digestive system > Gut ... | reverse complement strand
CCCGAGCCCCCCGCCAACGGCAATGGCGGCGTTGCGCCTCCGCCGGTATTCGACACCGGTCAGGGTCTGGGCCGGGGCCACGGCGATGGAGTCGCCGGAATGCACGCCCACGGGATCGAGGTTTTCGATGGAACAGACGATCATGCAGGTGTCGTTGCGATCGCGCATCACTTCCAGCTCAAATTCCTTCCAGCCCGGCAGGGCCTGCTCGACTGTCGCCTCGCCCCCCTGGCCGACGGCCAGAGCCTCGGCCGCAATGGCTTCCAGGTCTTCCGCCCGGTGGGCGATGCCGCTGCCAGCGCCGCCCAGGGTGAAGGCCGGCCTGGCGATCAGGGGAAAGGACAGGCTTGTGGCGAAACGGCGCACATCGTCCATGGTGCGGGCAAGGCCGCCTTCAGGAACCGTGAGGCCGATGCCGAGCATGGTCTGGCGGAACAGTTCGCGGCTTGCGGCCGTTTCGATGGCCTTGGCCGTGACGCCGAGGAGTTCTACGCCGCATTCCTGCAGCACGCCGGCCTGAGCCAGAATACGGGCCGTGTTCAGGGCGGTCCGGCCGCCGAGCGTGGGCAGAAGCGCATCCGGCCGCTCTTTGCGGATGATGCGGGCCACGGTTTCGGGTTCGACGGGTTCAATATAGGTACGGTCGGCCAAATCCGGATCGGTCATGATCGTGGCCGGATCGGCATTGACCAGCACCACCTCGTAATGCTCTTCCTTGAGAGCCTTGACGCCCTGAGTGCCGGAGCAGTCGTATTCGCAGGCTTGGCCGACGACGATGGGGCCTGACCCGATGAGCAGGATGCGCGTAAGATCCGTGCGCTTGGGCATGTACCGTCCCTTATGACCCGAGAGGTGATTGGGGTAAACAGCGATGATACACAGGGGGGGTGAGGCTGGCAAGTTTCGGGAGTGTACTTTGATTGCAAAGCGACATACACTGCGCAGAGGGAAATGGCATAAACGCCTGATAAAGGAGATTGTGATGCGAAATGTAGTGATTGTCGGCGCCAAACGTACCCCTATCGGAGATTTTTTGGGCGCGCTCAAGGACATCGGCCCGGTGGAACTGGGCGTAACCGCCGTCAAAGCCGCTCTGGAGCAGGCCGGCCTGAAGCCGGAACAGGTTCAGGAAGTTTCCTGCGGCATGATTTATAAGGAAGGACAGAAGGGCAATCCTGGCCGGCAGATCCAACTTGCCTGCGGCATGCCCGTGGACGGTTGGGCCTATACCGTGGATCAGCAGTGCGCTTCGGGCATGAAGGCTTTTGAACTCTTGAGTCAGTCCATCATGCTGGGCAAGACCGACATCGGCGTGGCCGTGGGCACTGAAAGCATGAGCCAGGCTCCCTATGTGCTGACGAAAGCCAGGGAAGGCTACCGCATGGGCGAAGCCCCCATCCACGACACCATGCTGCGTGACGGCCTGGTCTGCGCCATGATGGGCTATCATATGGGCGTGACGGCGGAAAACGTGGCCGAGCGTTACGCGATCACGCGCGAAGAACAGGACGAACTGGCCTATCTGAGTCACAGCCGCGCCGTGCAGGCTATCAAGGATGGCGTGTTCGTATCGCAGATTGCGCCCGTGACCGTGAACACCCGCAAAGGGCCACAGATTATAGACACGGACGAACACCCCAGGGCCGACATTTCCATAGAAAAGCTGGCGGCCATGAAGCCCGCCTTCAAGAAAGACGGCGGCACCGTAACCGCCGGCAACGCTTCCGGCGTGAACGACGGCGCTTCGGCCCTGGTGCTGATGGCTGAAGACAAGGCCGCGGCACTGGGCATCAAGCCCCTGGCCCGCCTGGTGGTTACGGCAAACGCCGGGGTGGAGCCGGCTTATATGGGGATAGGTCCGGTCCTTGCCGTGCCCAAGGCTCTGAAGCTGGCCGGCCTGAAAGACGCGGACATCGACTGCTACGAAATCAACGAAGCCTTTGCCGCACAGTTCATCGGTTGCGAGCGCGAACTGAAGATCGATCGCTCCCGCATCAATCACAACGGCTCGGGCATCGGCCTGGGGCACCCGGTCGGCTGCACGGCCGCCCGGATCATCGTGGCCGCCGTGTATGAACTGGAACGGATGGGCGGGCGTTACGCTTTGGCCTCGCTGTGCGTGGGCGGCGGCCCCGCCATGGCCACGATCGTGGAAAAATTGTGAGCCTGGCGGGCTGATTGCGGCAGGAGCCGCGCGCTTTCTGCCTCAATCAGCCTGTGCTGTGAGCAGCGCCTGCAAAAAGGGCATGACCCGGCTCTGGGCGGGCAGAAGATACTTGGCGGTGTCGGAGAAGCGGCCGATCTTGATGGTGACGGCTTCCGGCGGCAGGGCCGTGAACATATCCTCGTCCGTGGTGTCGTCGCCTATGGCCAGGATGAAGTCGTAGTCGGCCTGCTCCAGCCGCCGCCGGGCTTCTATGCCCTTGTGATACTCGGTGGGCTTGATTTCGATGATTTTGTCCCCGCGCATGATCTGCAGGCCGAGCCGGGCGCAAGGGCCGATCAGCGCGTTCACAAGCTGTATGGCCCGCAGTTCCGCCAGCCAGTGGTCCACTCGCCGGTAGTGCCAGACCAGGGCGGTTTTTTTTTCTTCAATGACCGAACGCGGCGTCTTGTCCCGAATGTGCTCCAGAATGGCGCGTATTTCGTCATTCCAGACAATGTCCGGCATGCGCCCCTGCCAGGTTCCGTGTTCCTTGAAAAATACGCCGTGCTCGGCGGCCAGCCCGATGTTCAGATCGCCCAGCCAGTTGTCCAGCGTGGCTTTGTCCCGGCCGCTGCACACCACGACCGTGTTGCGTTCGTCCGTTGCGAGCGCTTGCAGCGTCGCGATCAGGGGCGGAGTGGGCCGGGCCATGGCCGGGTCCGTTTCATAAGCGACCAGCGTGCCGTCATAATCGAGAAGGAGCAGGCGCTGTTTCGCGTTGGCGTAATCCCGCAGAATCTGCCGCAGCGTGTTCGTTTTCAGGTGTTTTTCCGCCAGTTCGGTGTTGCGTTGCGTCACCTCCAGCAATGCGGCGGTGAAGTCGCCGGCCCACCGGCTCACGGTCTGGCGGGCGATGCTTTTCTGCATTTTCCGGATAAGAGCCAATTGTTCTTCGTCCGGCGTGACCAGGGCTTTGAGAATGGCCTCTTCGATCTGCCGGGTGTCCATGGGATTGACGATGATGGCGTCGGCCAGTTCCACGGCGGCGCCGGTCATTTCGCTCAAGATGAGAGAACCCGGACGATCGCGCTTGGCGGCCACATATTCCTTGGCCACCAGGTTCATGCCGTCGCGCAGGGGTGTGACCAGGGCGATGTCCGCGATGTTGTACATGGCCGAAAGCTCGTCAGAAGAAAACGAGCGGTAGAAATACCGCACCGGCGTCCAGCCCACCATGGAGTACGCGCCGTTGACGGCGCCGATGGTCGTGTCGATTTTTGTTTTCAGGTCGGCATAGCTGTCCACGCCGTCGCGGGAGGGCATCACCACCATGAGCAGGGTGACCTTGCCCCGGTATTCCGGATGGTGTTCGAGAAAGGCGGCAAAGCTTTCCAGGCGGAGCAGTATGCCCTTGCTGTAATCCAGGCGGTCCACGGACAGGATGACCTTGCTGTCTCCGGCGAGCTGTTGCAGTTCCTGGGCAAAAGAGCGCATTTCCGGCGGGTTTGTGGCATGGTGGTACAAGTCATAGTTGATGCCCATGGGAAAGGCGTCGATCCGGGCCACCCGATCTTCGAGCTGCACTTCGTCCACCCGGCATTCGAGTTGCAGAACCCGGTACAGGGTGCTGATGAAGTGGCGCATGTAATCGGGGGTGTGAAAACCGATGAGATCCGCGCCCAGGAGTCCGTGCAGGAGTTCCGCCCTTTCGGGCAGGTAACGGAACAACTCGTAAGAAGGAAAGGGAATGTGGTGAAAGTAGCCGATGCGGGCGTCCGGCAACTGATTCCGGATCAGGGCGGGCAGGAGCATGAGGTGGTAGTCGTGAATCCAGATCATATCGCCCGGTTGGACGATTTTCAGCGTCTCGCGGCAGAAGAGTTCGTTGACTTCCCGATAGGCTTTCCAGTATTTTTCGTCCTGGTTGATGTAGCTGAAAAAATAATGGCACAGGGGCCACAGGGTACTGTTGCAGTACCCCTCGTAAAACTTTTGAATATGATCCGGGTTCAGAAAGACGGGATGAAGCAGCTTTTTTTTCAGACGGGCGCGGATGTTCCGCCGTTTCCTTGCTTCTTCGGCGTACAATCCGGGCCAGCCCAGCCAGTGCCGTTCTCCGCGCGTACTCAAAGAGTCCAGCCCGGTGGCCAGACCGCCGCCGCTGCGGGTGATGCGTAACTTGCCGCCCTTGTTCGTGAACGTGACGGGAAGCCGGTTGGAGATGACAACGGAGCGCATGCTGCCCCCCTTGGCTTTGTGGGCCGCAAAGGAGTGGCTCCCCACCGGGGTAGCGTACACCATATCGTACCCATGGCGCAACACTTGAGTCACTCCCGGCATTGTCCGGCCGGCGCGCTGGAGCACGAGGCGAAAAATCGGCCGATCCGGGTTTTCTGACCTTACGGTGGAGAAGGGCATGAGCGGCGAGCTGGATTTTGGCGTAATCGGCAATTGCAAGACCGCCGCCCTGGTGTCCAGGGAGGGCAGCATCGATTGGCTGTGCTTTCCGGATTTTGACAGCCCGGCCATTTTTTCCCGGCTGCTGGACACAGACAAGGGCGGCCGTTTCGGCTTTATTGTGAGCGAGGATCACGTCTGCGCCCAGGTCTATCTGCCGGACACCAACATCCTGCGCACCCGCTTCGCCACGCTGCACAGTTCGTTTGAAGTGCTGGATTTCATGCCGCGTTACCAGATATACGGCTCGGGAATGTATATGCCGCCGGAGATCTATCGCTTGATCCGTCCGGTCAGCGGTATGCCCAGCTTTCGCATCGCCTACCATCCGGCCATGAATTACGCCCGCGCGGAACCGGTGCACGTCAAGCTCAAAAACTGCCTGCGCACGGCCGCGCGCGGCGACAGCGAAGACAATGTCTACCTCTACACCAGCTTCGATCCCGATGCGATTCTCGAAGAGCGCGAGATCAAACTGGAGCGGGATGAATTCTTTTTGCTCTCCTATCACCAGAAGCTTGTGGACATTGATCTTGAGCGGGTGAACCTGGAACTGGAACGCACCAAGGTTTACTGGATGAACTGGTCCAGCCGTTCCGCCAAGTTTGAACGCTATGACAATATGGTGGCCCGCAGTCTGCTGGTGCTGAAACTGATGACCTATGAGCGCACCGGGGCCATTTTGGCCGCCCTGACCACCAGCATCCCCGAAGCCATCGGCGAGGAACGCAACTGGGATTACCGCTACTGCTGGCTGCGCGACGCCTCCATGTCCATCACCACGCTGATGCGCACGGGGCACAAGAACGCGGCCCAGCGCTTTCTGCATTTTGTCAAGAGCATCGTGCGATCCAAACACGACACCTTCCAGATCATGTACGGCATCCGGGGCGAACGCGTGCTCGTGGAGGAGACGCTGGATCACCTGGCGGGGTATGCGCATTCCCGGCCCGTGCGCATCGGCAACGCGGCTTACGTCCAGAAGCAGAACGACGTGCTCGGCTATCTGCTGGACGTGATCAATACCTATTACCATTTTTTCCCCGGCACGCTGGATGACATCGAGGAAATGTGGGAAATCGTGAAAAAAGTGGCCAAAACCATCATGGCCGACTGGCGTCAGCCGGATCACAGCATCTGGGAGTTCAGGGAGAAGCGGGAACATTTTGTTTTTTCCAAGGTCATGTGCTGGGTGGCCTTGGACCGGGCCGCGCGGATTGCCTCGCTTCTTGGCCGGCCCTCCTATGAGGCCTGGGTCAGAGCACAGGCCGACACCATCCACGAAGAGGTGCTTGCCAAGGGCTGGAATCCGGAAATTCAAAGTTTTTCCCAGCATTACGGCAGCGAAAACGTGGACGCCTCGCTTTTGCTCATGGAACAGTACGGCTTTATTGATGCCGGCGATGAGCGCTACGTCAAAACCGTGGACCGGGTGAAGCGGGAGTTGTTCCACAACGGCCTTGTGTATCGCTATAAAAATGACGACGACTTCGGCACGCCGAAGTCGGCCTTCACCATTTGCGCTTTCTGGCTGGTGCGGGCGCTGCATGTGACCGGGCGGCAGGAAGAAGCCGTGGCCCTGTTCGACGAACTCATCACATGCTGCAACCATGTGGGGCTGTTCAGCGAAGATTTGGATTTTGACACCAAACGCCAGCTCGGCAACTTTCCCCAGGCCTATTCGCACCTGGCCCTTATTGACGTGGTGGAGCTGATTTCCAGAAGACGTTTCTGGTCCGCGTTCATCCAGGCCTGACGGTATTGCTCAAACCAACGGCGTCATCCCTGCTGCCGGCTCACAGCAGGCGTTCGCGATCGAGAACGCGGCAATTGACGGCTTCGGCCAGATGGGCCACGTCAAGGTCGCGGGCTTGCGCCAGGTCCGCAATCGTCCGGCTGATGCGCAAAATGCGCGTGTAGGCACGGGCCGACAGGGCCAAGGCGTGTACGGCTTCGCGCAAAAAATTGTGTTCGGCCTGACCCAGGCGGCAATGTTCCTCCAGCAGATTTCCCGACAAATCCGCGTTGGTGCGGCAGGCGGCGTCGGCATAGCGTTGCGCCTGGACGGCACGGGCCACGGCGATGCGTTCGCGCATGGCGGCGGAGCCGGACCCCGGCCGGCGCGCCCGGAGATCGTCAAAGGGGACCGCCGGAACCTCCACATGGAGATCGATGCGGTCGAGCAAAGGGCCGGACAACTTGGCCCGGTAACGATCGATCTGTTGCGGCGAGCAGGTGCAATTGTGGCGGGGATCGGTCTGAAAACCGCAGGGGCAGGGATTCATGGCCGCCACCAGCATGCAGTCCGCCGGAAAGGTCACGCTTTGCGTGGCGCGCGATACGGTGACTTCGCCGTTTTCCAGGGGTTGGCGCAGAACTTCCAGGGCCGTTTTCTGGTATTCCGGCAACTCGTCCAGAAACAGCACGCCCCGGTGGGCCAGGGACACTTCGCCCGGACGCGGGTGCGATCCGCCGCCGACGAGGGCGATCTGTGAAATGGTATGGTGCGGGGAGCGGAAGGGGCGGTGCGCCATAAGGCCGTGCCCTTCCAGCATGCCGGCCACGCTGTATATCCGGGTCACTTCCAGCGCCTCGTCAAAGCAGAGGGGCGGCAGAATCGTGGGGATGCGTTCGGCCAGCATGGTTTTGCCGCTGCCCGGCGGCCCGATGAGCAGCAGATTGTGCGCGCCGGCGGTCGCGATTTCGATGGCCCGCTTGGCGTGTTCCTGGCCCTTGACGTCCAGAAAATCCAGGGGATAGACGCTATCCTCCGGTGTGGGAATGTTCGGAGCGACCGGATGGGCTTTTTCCGGGTCGAGCATGATCGTGAGAGTCTCGGCCAGGGTGGCGGCGGCGAATACGGGCAGATCCCGGACCACGGCCGCTTCGGCCGCGTTGTCCGCGGGCACGATCATGCCCCTGGCGCCTTCGTTTTGAGCCAGCACGGCCAGGGGCAACACGCCGGGCACGGGTTTGAGCGCGCCGGTCAGCGACAGTTCCCCGGCCAGGAACCAACCTTCCAGTTTGTCCGCCGGAACGAGTCCGGCTGCGGCGAGCAGGCCCAGAGCCAGGGGCAGATCGTACGCGCTGCCGGCCTTGCGGCGGTCGGCCGGGGCCAGGTTGACGGTGATGCGGGCAGCGGGCAGGGTGAAACCCGCGCCGCGCAGGGCCGATGTCACCCGTTCACGGGCTTCCCGAACCGCGCCTTCCGCAAGGCCCACCATGATGAAAGACGGCAGACCCCGAGCCAGATCCACTTCCAGATCCACGCGGAAAGCGCTGATTCCGTGCAGGGCGCCACAGATCAGCCGGGTGATCACGCTACGCCCCCTGCCGCGTCCAGTCCGAAAAAGCGGCGGGTATTGGCGCCGCACAGCCGCCACAATGCGGGCACGTCCAGCTTCAGGCAGGCGGCCACGGTCCGGGCGGTAAAAGCCGCAAAGGCCGGTTCGTTGGTTGTGCCGCGCCACGGCAGGGGAGCAAGATAGGGGCAATCGGTCTCAATCAGCAGGCGATCGTGAGGCGTGCGGGCCACAGCCGCGCGCAGATCGTGGTTGGCCGGGTAGGTCACCGGGCCGGGGATGGAAACGCGCCAGCCGTTGGCCAGGAAACGATCGAGCAGCGGCACGGCGTCCTCGCCCCCAAAGCAATGCCACAGAAGCGGCCGCCCGGCGAAGCCTTCGGCTTCGAGCACGGCCAGGGTCCGGGGCGCCGCGCTGCGGGAATGGATGACTACGGGCAGATCGCGTTCGCGGGCGAGATCGAGTTGGAGACGGAACGCTTCTTCCTGCACAAGAGGCGGACAGTCGCGCCGGTAAAAGTCGAGTCCGATTTCTCCGAGAGCGCGCAGCCTCCCGTCGTGTGCGAATGCCCGCCGCATGGCGGCCAAACTTTGGCCGGTGCATTGCATGGCTTCATTGGGATGGATGCCGAGGATAAAAAATACGCCCGGGCGATCCGTGTACGCGGCTTGCCCCGCCGCATAGGCTTCAGGCCCGAGAAACACCTGGCCGATATGCGACACGCCGCAGGCTGCGGCCCGATCCAGAATTTTACTCAGGTCGGCGCGTCGTTCAAACAGGTCGAGGTGGGCGTGGGCGTCTGCGCCGCCCGGCGGGAGATCCAGGCTTTGCGGATCGGGCCGGCTGGTTTTCTTGGCGGGCATGCGGCATCAGCCCTGCCCGTCGATCCAGCGCATGGCTTCGCCAAGATCCAACGTGTTCTCGTAAATGGCCCGGCCCACGATGACGCCTTCGAGCTTGCCGGAGCGCGCCAAAGGATGCAGCGCTTTGATGTCATCCAGGGTGGCCACGCCGCCGGAGGCGATGACGGGCACGGAACTGCCCCGGACCAGGTGTTCCAGGGCGGGCAGGTTGACGCCGCTGCGCATGCCGTCCCGGCTGATGTCGGTATAGATGATGAAAGCCGCGCCGTCGGCCAGCAGGCGGGGCAGGGCTTCATCCACGGTCAGGCCGGTATCCGTCACCCAGCCCCGGCTTTTGAGACGGCCGTTTGCCGCGTCCAGAGACACGCCGATGCGGCCGGGAAAGGTGCGGCACAGGGAGGCGAACCGGGTGGGTTCCTCTAGGGCCATGGTGCCGGTGATCAGGCGGGTGACGCCGAGATCGAGCCAGCGGCGGGCGCTGTCCGTGTCGCGGATGCCGCCGCCGAGCTGTACCGGAATGGACAGGCGGGTGCAGATGGATTGCACAAGGCGGGTGTTGGGCGAACGGCCGTCAAAGGCGCCGTCGAGATCCACCAGGTGGAGAAAACGCGCCCCTTGCTTTTGCCAGTGCAGGGCCATGTCCGCCGGGCGATCGGAAAATACGGTCACATCGTCGGCGCGGCCCTGCCGCAGGCGCACGGCCTGGCCGTTCTTGATGTCCACAGCCGGAAAGATGATCACAGCCCGAATTCCTGAATGGCCTTCTGCATGGCTTCCTGCGCCAGTTCTTCAGCCGTGACCCATCTGCCGCCGCGCTTGACGAAGGTGGTGATATTCAGAATGTTGTTCGCCAGGCCGATCTGTTTCTCCCGGTAAAACGAGCGTTGCAGCAGATTGCCTTGGCCGCGCGTATCGATCAGGAACATGTCGGTGGTGACGGCGGCCGAGGTGGTCACGCCGGCGTCGCCGCCTTCGCGTTCGTGCCAGTCGATGACCATGGGGACGATCAAGAGATCCACGCCCGCCTTTTTGCCGATGTGCAGCCAGTGGGCCAGGGCGCTGCTGCGGCCGGGCCGCTCGGAACGGCCGGCTTTTTGTTCTTCACGCAGCGGGATGGGGTCAAGGTATCTGTAAGACCGGCTGGTCTGGGCCAGGGCGGTGCGGAAGTCGGTATCCAGGCGCAGGAGCGCGCTGTGATCGATTTTGCCCTGCTTGTCGGGAATGTAGCCGGCCATGAGTTCGAGATCGCTTGTGGGTTGAAAAAAACTGGCCACGCCGATGGACAGTTCGGGCAACGGCGTCTGCGCCTTGTGAATTGGCGAGGCGCAAGCGGTCAGCAGGCCCAGGCCGAGGAAGATTCCGAACAGCATTGAGCGCGATGCGTTTTTCATCAGTCAAGACTCCCTTTGGTGCTGCGCACCGTATTCCCGGAGCGGTTCACCGCCTGAGCCAGGGCCAGCCCGAGACCTTTGGCGGCCGACTCCAACAGATGATGCCCGTTTTTGCCGTACAAAAAGTTTATATGCAGATTAGCCCGTGCTGTCGAGCTTACGGCCTTGTAAAATTCGCGCCACAGGTCGCGCTCCTCTCCGGCCAGGAGAGGGGGGAGCAGATCCTCGCCCCGCCATTCCAGCCAGGGGCGCCCGGACAGATCCAGAACCACGTCGGCCAGGGCTTCGTCCATGGGCACGCGACCGTGTCCCACCCGGAGGATGCCGCGACGATCGCCGAGTGCGGCATCCAGGGCGCGGCCGAACAACTGCCCCGCATCTTCGGCCGTGTGATGGGCGTCCACATGCAGATCACCGGTGCAGGCCATCTGCAGATCAAAGCCGGCCCAGAACGCGACGAGGGTAAGCATGTGATCCAGCAGGCCGTAACCGGTATTGACGGAGATGGCGCCTTGCCCTTCCAGGGCGAGGCTTATGGTAATGTGGGTTTCGGTCGTGCGGCGTTCGAGTTCAGCCCGGCGTGCGGTCATGCCTTGTCTCCCGTGGAATCCGGATGATCATCCGGGCTTTCGTCCGGCGTTGTTTCCGGCGCGGGTTTGCGGCCGCATGCGGCCGCGAGCAGGATGCTTATTTCATACAAGGCCAGCATGGGCATGGCCATGAGGACGAGGGTGTACGGGTCCGGCGGCGTCAGGATGGCCGCCACGACGAAGTTGCCGAGAACGGCGTAGCGGCGGTATTGCCGCAAGGTTGTGGCCGTGATCAGGCCCAGGCGGGTCAGGAACAGGGTAAACAGGGGCATTTCAAAAATCAGGCCGAAAGCCAGGATCAGCTTGAGCACAAAATCGAAGTAGTCAACGATGTCCGGTTGGGCGACCACAAAATCCGTGCTGTAGCTCAGGAAAAACCCGAAGGCGAAAGGCAGCACCCCCAGATAGCAGCAGGCCGCGCCGGCAATGAAAAACAGGGCGGAAACAGCGGCCAGAGGGACGATATGGCGGCGTTCCTCATGGTACAGGCCGGGGGCGATGAAGGCCCAGATCTGATAGAAAACATACGGGCTGGCCAGCATGAGGCCGGCCAGGAGCGCGATTTTGAGCTGCACGAAGAACGGCCCGTACAGTACGGTGAAGATCATGTGGCTGTTCGGGAGCATGGAGGTCTCAAGCGGGCGGATGAGCGCCCCGTACAGGATGTCCACAAATCCGTAACAGACCAGAAAGCCGACGCCTACCGCAATCAGGCAGCGCACAAGGCGCGAGCGCAGTTCGCGCAGGTGCTCCAAGAGCGTCATGGAGTGTTTGCCGCGCTCTGCCTCGCCATCGTCGGCTTCGGCGTCCTGTTCGGTTGCGGGCGGAGAGTCCGCAGCCGGCGGAGGCGCATCGTCCCGGTCTGATTCCGTCATGCTGCACCCGTATCGTCGCGCTGTGCGCCGCGCCCGGCGTCGGCATCGGATGCAGCGGCATCGGGCGTGAGAATGCCGGGTTCGGGAGTTTCGGACGCTGTGCCGGGCGTGGCCGACGCCGTTTCGCCGTCAGGCGCCTTGTCCTGTTTTTTCTGGGGCCGCGTTTCGTTCAGCGCGGCCTCAACGTTCAGAGTGCGTTGAAAATCCGTGGATATCCGGCGCAGCTCGCCCATGGTTTTGCCCAGCGTGCGGGCCAGGCCGGGCAGCTTTTCCGGACCCAGCACCAAGAGCGCCACGACCAGAATGATCAGAAGTTCCGCGCCACCGATGCCGAACATGGCTCACTCCCACTCGATTGTGCTTGGAGGCTTGGGCGAAATGTCGTACACGACCCGGTTGACGCCTTTGACTTCGTTGATGATTCGGGTGGCAATGCCGGCCAGGACTGCGGCAGGCAGGCGCGACCAGTCGGCGGTCATGGCATCCACGCTGTCCACCACGCGCAGGGCGACGACATGTTCGTACGTGCGGCGATCGTCCAGCACGCCTACGGTTTTGAGCGGCAGGAGTATGGCGAAACCCTGCCAAACCTTGTTATACCAGCCGCTCCGGCGCAGTTCGGCCTGGACGATGGCATCGGCCTGGCGCAGGATGTCCAGCCGCTCCGGCAAAACCTCGCCGATTACCCGGATGGCCAGCCCCGGTCCGGGGAAGGGATGGCGCCACAAAATGGAATCCGGAATGCCGAGTCCGGCCCCGACCTTGCGCACTTCATCCTTGAACAGTTCGCGCACCGGCTCGATGAGGTCCATGTTCATGCGCTCGGGCAGGCCGCCCACATTGTGATGGCTCTTGACCGTGCCCCCCTTGGGCGACACGGATTCGATCACATCCGGGTATACCGTGCCCTGGGCCAGAAAGCGGACTTCACCGTGCTCACGCTTGATGGCTTCGGCTTCCCGCTCAAAAATTTCGATGAAGGTGTGGCCGATGATCACGCGTTTGCGTTCCGGATCTTCCACGCCCCTGAGCTTGTCCAAAAAATCGCTCTGGGCCTGGACGTGGCGCAGGTTGAGGCCGAAATGCTTCAGATAGTCTGTGACTTCCTGCCCCTCATGCATGCGCAGCAGACCATGATCCACAAACACGCAGTGCAGGCGATCCCCCAGGGCTTTGTGCAGGAGCGCGGCCACGACCGTGGAATCCACGCCGCCGGACAGGGCGCAGATCACCCGGCCCGTGTCGCCGACCTTGGCCCGTGTTTCGCTGATCACCCGCTCAATGAACGAGGCCACGGTCCAGTCCGGGGTGATGCGCGCGACTGCAAACAAAAAGTTGCGCAGGGTGTCGTCCCCGGTGCGATGCGCTTCGGGGATGGCGAGCACCGGCACGCCGCGTTTGATCAGATCCGCAGCAAGGGGCTGGGCGTCCGCTTCGCCGGGGCTGTCCCGGCCGCCGGACAGAATGACCGCCGCCGGTTTTGCGGCCGCGATCGTGGCCGCGCTGACCGTGCAGGGCTGGATTGCGGCATACACTTCGGCTTCGCGCACCCGCCGGGCGAGGATCTGTGCGTCTTGAGAACCGTAGTCAATGATGATGACCGTAGCGGGCATGGTGTCTCCGTGCTGCTGCAGGCCGCAGCCGGCCAGGGAACAGGGCCGTTGGCGGCGCCCGGGAACCGTGCGGTTCCGGGCGGGCGCGCTGTCAGACGTTTTCGATCCAGTAATTCGGCGCTTCCTTGGTGATGATCACATCGTGCACATGGCTTTCTTTGAGGCCGGAAGCGGAAATTTCCACAAACTTGGCCGTGGTCTGCAACGTGGGGATATCCTTGGCCCCGCAATAGCCCATGCCGGACTTGAGGCCGCCTACAAGCTGGTAGATGGTGTCCGCCACCAGGCCACGGTAAGGCACCCGGCCCACAATGCCCTCGGGCACCAGCTTTTTGCTTTTTTCCTGAAAGTAGCGGTCCGCGCTGCCATCCTTCATGGCGTCGATGGACCCCATGCCGCGGTAAATCTTGTAGGTGCGGCCCTGGTACAATATGGTTTCGCCCGGCGACTCTTCCGTGCCGGCCAGCAGGCTGCCGATCATGATCGAATGCGCGCCCACAGCCAGAGCCTTGACCACATCGCCGGAGAACTTGATGCCGCCGTCCGCGATGCAGCAGCGGTCCAGTTCGTGGGCCGCCCGCACGCTTTCCGCCACAGCCGTGATCTGCGGCACGCCCACGCCGGCCACCACCCGTGTGGTGCAGATGGAACCGGGGCCGATGCCCACTTTGACCGCGTCCGCTCCGGCTTTGAGCAGAGCCTTGGAACCTTCATACGTAGCCACGTTGCCGGCCACGAGCTGGCAATTGGGGTAGGATGCTTTGAGCATGCGCACGGCGTTGACCACGTTGAGCGAGTGGCCGTGGGCCGAATCCAGCACCAGCACGTCCACGCCGGCGGCCAGCAGGGCGGCGGCCCTGCTTTCGCAGTCCTCGCCCACGCCGATGGCCGCGCCCACACGCAGGCGGCCCTGCGCGTCCTTGCAGGCATCGGGGTATTTCTGCACCTTGTCGATGTCCTTCATGGTGATCAGGCCGACCAGGCGGTTGTTGTCCACCACCAGGAGCTTTTCGATGCGGTGCTTATGCAGGTGGTGTTTGGCCTCCTCCAGCGTGGTGCCCACAGGCACGGTGACCAGGTTTTCGCCGGTCATGACTTCGAGCACCTTGGTGCCGGCCAGATCTTCCACAAAACGTACGTCGCGATTTGTCAGGATGCCGACCAGCTTTTCGTTGTCCACCACGGGCAGGCCGGAAATCCGGTAGGCGCGCATGAGTTCCAGCGCACTTTTGACTGTGTCGTGGGAAGTGATTGTGACCGGATCGAGGATCATGCCGCTTTCGGACTTTTTGACTTTTTCGACTTCCAAACGCTGTTCGTCGATGCCGATGTTTTTGTGAATGATGCCGATGCCTCCGGCCCGGGCCAGAGAAATGGCCATAGCCGATTCGGTGACTGTGTCCATGGCCGAGGAAAGCAGGGGAATGCGCAGGCGGATGCCGGGCGTCAGCCAGGTGCTGACGTCGATGAGATCGGGTGTGACCTCGGAATAGGCGGGCAGCAGGAGAATGTCGTCAAACGTCAGAGCCTTGGGAAAAGAAACGGGCATGGCGCGCTCCGCGATGCTGGGGTTGGCGTAATGCGGTTCTGTACCTCGGCTTTCGGAGGCTTGTCAATTGCAGGTATCGATTGCAAGGCGGAGTATGTTCTCTCAGCGCATCGTGTCCGGAATTGCGGCATGCGGGCGGTGCTTGATGTTTTCGCCCTGGACCATGAAGTAGGTGTGTTCGGCGATGTTCTGCGCGCGGTGGCACACGCGATCCAGACCCCTGACCACCAGAAGGGCGTGCATGCCAAGGTGCGCGTCCACGGCTTGATCCACCACGCTGTCTATGATTTTGCGGGATATTTCCTCGGTCAGCAGGACGGTGTCCGTATCGCTGAGGCACACTTCAAGAGCCTGCTGCACGGATCTGTTCTGGAAGGATTGCAGGGCATTGTGCAGGAGCAGGCTGGAGCGGGCGCCGTAACTTTCAAGGTCGCCGATCAGGATGGAAGGGGGCCGATCGCGCAGAGAAAGGGCGCGTCTGGCGATGAGTACGGCCTGATCCCCGATGCGTTCCACATCCAGCACCATGCGCACGGTCGAGATCACAAAACGCAGGTCCTTGGCCACAGGCTGGGCGCAGGCCAGGATGGCCAGGGCGTGCTCGTCGATTTCGTTCTCCATGGCATCGATTTCGCAATCGCCGTCAATGATTTTTTGGGCCAGTTCCGCGTCGCGATGCACCAGGGCATAGCAGGCGTTGTCCAGAGCCTGCTGGACCCTGGCGCCCATGGTCAAGAGCCGGGTGCGCAGGGTTTCCAGCATGTGATGCAGGTAGCTCTCTTGCACTCGCATGTTCCGCCTCCTTGTTCCGTGGCTAATCACCCGAAGCGGCCGGTGATGTAGTCTTCGGTCTGTTGCAGCCTGGGCCGGGTGAACAGGGTTTCGGTACGGTCGCACTCCACGAGTTTGCCCAGGTAAAAGAAGGCGGTGTGGTCCGAAACCCGTGCGGCCTGCTGCATGTTGTGGGTGACAATGACGATGGTGAGCTGAGCCTTGAGTTCGTGGATGCCTTCCTCAATGCGTTGGGTGGCGATGGGGTCGAGGGCGCTGGCCGGTTCGTCCATGAGCAGCACTTCGGGTTCCACGGCCAGGGCGCGGGCGATGCACAGGCGCTGTTGCTGGCCGCCGGACAGACTGAGAGCCGAGGTGTGCAGGCGATCTTTGACTTCATCGAACATGGCGGCCCGGCGCAGGCTTGCCTCCACTTTGTCGGCGATCTCCGTTTCATTCTTCGCGCCGTTCACCCGCAGACCATACGCCACGTTTTCAAAGATGGTCTTGGGAAAGGGGTTGGGTTTCTGAAAAACCATGCCCACGCGGCGGCGCAAGCTCACCACATCCGTTCCGGGCGCGTTGATGTCCTCGCCTTCAAGCTCGATACGGCCTGCGACGCGCGCACCGGGGATGAGATCGTTCATGCGGTTCAGGCAACGCAGAAACGTGCTTTTGCCGCATCCGGAAGGGCCGATGAGCGCAGTCACCTTGCATGAGGGAAAGTGCAGCGACACGTTATGCAGCGCCTGCTGCACGCCGTAATAGAAATTGACGTCCAGCGCCCGGATGGCCTGGGGGGCTTGCGCGTCAGCAGTTGCCGTGCTCATTCGTTCTCTCCGGCAGCCTCGGGCGCCGCCAGGGGCATGGTGAAAAAGAAGGCTGTCGCGGCGTTTGCGGCAGGGCTTTTTGCCCATATGCGGCCCTGATGCCGCTCGACTATATGTTTGCAGATGGCAAGGCCAAGGCCGCCCCCTATTTTGGCGGACATTCCCCGGTGCTTTGCCACCTGGTAAAAGCGTTCAAAAATTCTGCCCAACTCAGCGGCAGGAATCCCCGGCCCCTGGTCAGCCACGGAGAATATGGCTTCCATGCCGTTTGTTTGCGCGGAAACTGTGATTTCGCTCCCTTCCGGGGCATAGCGGCAAGCATTTTCCAGCAGATTGCGGAAAATTCGTTCCAGCAGCCCGGCATCAGCCAACACCAGTATTTCCGGCGCGATGTTTTCCACAAGGCGCAGGCCTTTACGTTCCATTTCCGGTTGCAGTATTTGGCAGGCGCGGCGCAGGGGGTCTTCCGGTTTTACCGGTAGGGCTTCAAGACGGAAATGGTCGTTTTCCAGCCGGGAAAGCGTGAGCAGTTCATCGACCATGCCGCTCAAGAACATGCCGTTTTTGCGTATAATTTCCGCGAAACGGCGTCCCTGTTCCGGCAAACCTTCCATGCCTTCCAAGGTTTCCGCATAACCCTGTATGGCCGTGAGCGGCGTGCGCAATTCGTGCGAGACGTTGGCGACAAAGTCCCGGCGTACGGTTTCAAGGCGCACGAGTTCGGTGATATTGTGAAAAACCGCCACCAAACCCAGGGAATCGGTCGCGTCTGCAAGAGGCCGAGCCAGCAGTACGGAAAACACGGTTCCCGCCTGTGATGTGATTTGCAGCGCAACACTTTTCCCGTAACTGTCAGGGGCGGCCAGCAGAGATGATACGGCTTCCTGCAAGGCGGGCGAGGGGATAAGTTCCACTGCCTGCCGCCCCTCCACGGAGCCGGTTGGAGGAAAACAGGCGGCGAGCGCCTTGTTGATACGCCGGACACGGCCTTTGGGGCCGAGCACCAGCACGCCTTCGACCATTGTTTCCAGTACGGCTTCCAGTTGATTTTTTTGATCGGCCACTGTCTGGATGGATTCCTCTATGGAGTCGGCCATGCGGTTCACGGCATCGGCCAGAGGCTGAAACTCCTTGCCCGGCAGGGTATACAGACGGCGGGAAAATCTGCCCAGCGATATGCCTTCCACAATGCGCACCATGCCGGCAAGCGAGTGTTTGATACGATTGGAGAAGAACCAGGCCAAAAGCAAAGAAAGCGCGATCGCGGCGCCCGCTGCCAGCGAAAAAGCGACAAGTTGCGCGTCAATACGTTGTTTGACGCCGGCAAAAGGGATGGCAAGGCGGATTATGTTGCCGTTTTCAAGACGCAGGGCCGTGTAAATCAGTTCGCTTTGCGAGGTGGTGCTGAAGCGAGTGGCGCTGCCTTGCCCTGAGCGCATGGCGGCTTGCACTTCGGGCCTGTCTGTGTGGTTTTCCGCCAGGGTTTCATCCGGTTGGGACGAATCGAACAAAACCACGCCCTGCGGATTCATGACGGTCAGCCGCATTGCCGTCTGTTGCAAAACAGTGGCCACGGCGGCGAGTTCAGCGGCATCCTGTTTTGCTTCCAGCATGGCGCGCGCCAACAGGGCTTCGTGCTGCAGCCGTTCAAGGCTGTCCTGCAACATTGCTTCGTGCAGGACAGGGCGGACATACACGATCGGCGTCAGCATAGCCAGGGCGGCCACGGCAAAAAAGCAGGCGAACAGTCTGCTTTGGAACGAGGCAAAAAGAGTTTTCATGGCGAATCCGTGATCAATCCCTAAAGCGATACCCAACACCGCGCACTGTTTCCAGAAGGTCGGCGGCGGAACCGAGTTTTGCCCGCAAGCGCCGCATGTGCGTGTCCACCGTGCGGGCGTATCCTTCAAAATGATAACCCCACACGGCATCCAGCAACTGTTCCCGTGTACGCACTTGCCCGGCATGGAGCAGCAGGTTTTCCAGCAAACGGAATTCCGTGGCGGTCAGGTTGATGTGCACGCCTTCCACAGCGGCCTTGTGCGCTCCGGGGTCAAGGCTGACTCCGTGGCGTGCGAGGCGTTCGCCGGTTGCCGCATGCGCATGGCGTTTGAGAATATTGCGTATGCGCAGCAGGAGTTCGCGCACGCTGAAAGGTTTGACCATGTAATCGTCCGCCCCGAGTTCAAGGCCGACAACGCGGTCCATTTCCTCGCCCTTGGCCGTGAGCATGATGATGGGGATGGATGCCGTACTTTGGCCGCGCTCCAACTCCCTGCACACGCTGAGTCCGTCCAGGCCGGGCAGCATCAGGTCCAACAAAATGAGGTCCGGCAGCTTCAATCGCGCCATCTCCAGTCCTGCCCTGCCGTCGCCGCTGTCCAGAGTGGCATAGCCCTCTTTTTGCAGATTATAGGTGAGGAGTTCGCGGATATCCTGCTCGTCTTCCACGATGAGTATGGTTTGTTTGGTCATGCCGTCCTCGCCCTGTGCTCCGGGCATATTCACGACTGTTTGCGGCAATTGCATGGAGGCCGTGTTACAATCGGGTTACGGCAAAAGTATTCCCCGTAACGCCTGTCACGCGAGTTTCATTTTGCCGTCACAATTTCGTCATACAGCAAAGCCATAAATAAATCACGCGCGGCGCGGCGATGCCGCCGCGGCAACCGGCGCGGTTTGTCACCATAACTTTGGAGCAGATATGAATAGTGTACGCTTTTTGGCAACAGCGTTGTTGTGTCTCGGCCTTGCCGCGCCTGCCCTGGCCGCCGGGGAAATTGTCATCAACGGTTCCACAACGGTTTTGCCCGTTATGCAAAAAGTCGCCGAGAATTACATGGCGATCAATCCCGGTGTGGCGCTCACCATTTCCGGCGGCGGTTCCGGCAACGGAATCAAGGCGCTGACTGACGGCCTGTGCCAGATAGCCATGTCCTCCCGTGATATGAAAAGCAACGAAATGGAACTGGCGCAGAGCAAAGGCATCAAGCCTTGCCGCATTCCCGTTGCCGTGGACGCGCTTCTGCCCATCGTGCATCCCTCCAACGGCGTGCAGGCGCTCAGCCTGGAGCAACTGCGCGACATGTACATGGGAAAAATTACCAACTGGAAAGAAGTGGGGGGCGAGGACAAAAAAATCACGGTAATTTCCCGTGACACGTCCTCCGGCACCTATGAGACCTGGGAAGAACGGGTCATGAAAAAGGAAAGGGTCATTCCGGCGGCGCTGCTTCAGGCTTCCAACGGCGCTGTTGTGCAGGCTGTTTCCAAGAATCCCAACGCCATCGGATACATAGGCTTCGGTTACACGGACAGCAGCGTCAAAGGGCTGCATATAGGCGATATCAAGGCCACCGCTGAAACCGCTCTGGCCGGAACATGGCCCATCGCGCGTGAACTGTATCTCTTCACCAACGGCGAACCTGCCGGAGAAATACAAAAGCTGGTGGGCTACGTGCTCGACCCGCAAAAAGGTCAGAAGGCCGTGGCTGAAATCGGCTTCATCCCGCTGCCCAGGCAATAGTCGGGGAAGCCGCCCCCATCAGCGGAGCTTAGAGCGGGGCCTCAAGGGAAAACATTATGGCAAATGAACCGTTGCGCGAAAAAGGCATCCGTTGGCTCATGACTGCCGTGGCCTTCACTTCCCTGCTTGCGCTGTTTGGCATCATGCTCTTTTTGTTTTCCGAGGGGCTGCCGCTTTTCGCTTCGTACAGCCCGGGAAAATTCTTTTCCGGCATGTACTGGTATCCCACAGCAGAGCCGCCCGAATTCGGCATCCTGCCGCTCATTGTCGCATCCCTGGCCGTGATGCTGGCGGCAGTGTGCATTGCCGTGCCTCTGGGCGTATTGACCGCCGCCTATCTTACGGAAATAGCCGGAAGCGCCCTGCGGCGGGTGGTAAAACCCTTTATTGAACTGCTGGCGGCGCTGCCTTCGGTGGTCATCGGTTTTTTCGGCATGGTTGTGGTTGCGCCTTTCTTGCAGGAGAGCTTTGACCTCGCTACGGGCCTGAACCTTTTTAACGCCAGTTTGATGCTGGCGTTTATGAGCGTGCCGACCATCTGTTCCGTGGCGGAAGATGCGCTTTTCGCCGTGCCGCGTTCGTTGCGGGAGGCATCGCTGGCTCTGGGGGCAACCCGTTGGGAGACGACCCGCAGGGTGGTGCTGCCCGCCGCGCTTTCCGGCATAGGCACAGCCGTGATGCTCGGCATGTCGAGGGCAATCGGCGAAACAATGGTTGTGCTTATGGTGGCCGGGGGCGCGGCCATGATTCCCGGTTCGCTCTTTGATCCGGTGCGCCCCATGCCCGCATCCATCGCGGCGGAAATGGCCGAAGCGCCGTTTCGCGGCGACCATTATCACGCGCTGTTTGCCACAGGCCTTGTGCTGTTCCTGTTCACCCTGTGTTTCAATCTGCTGGCCCACTCCATTGCCGATCGCTACAAACAGACAGGCAGTTCCGGTCTATGAACACGTGCACAACAGCTTCCCGTATGCGCAGACAATGGGCCATGTATGGCCTTTTGCGTTTGTGCGCCTGCATCAATATAGCTGCGCTCATTATAGTCTGTGTCTTTCTGGCGATGCGCGGGCTGCCCGCGTTTTCCTGGGAATTTCTCACCGAGCCGCCCCGGCGCATGATGACTGCTGGCGGTATCTGGCCGTGTATTGTGGGGACATGGTATCTTTCAATCGGCGCCTTGCTGGTGGCCTTTCCGCTTGGCGTTGCCACCGCCGTGTATCTGCATGAGTACGCGGGCAGAAGCAGAGCCGCGACTGTCATCCGCATCGGCGTCAACAATCTTGCTGGAGTGCCTTCAATTGTTTTTGGTCTGTTCGGCCTGGCGTTCTTTGTCACATGGTGCGGGCTTGGCGTGAGCGTGCTTTCCGGCGTGCTGACTCTGGCCGTGCTCACGCTGCCGGTCATCATCGGAACAGCGGAAGAAGCGCTCAGGCAGGTGCCGGATACTTACCGCGAAGGGTCTCTGGCGCTCGGCGCTTCCAAATTGCAAACTATTGCCCGCGTTGTGCTGCCTTCCGCGCTGCCGGGAATGCTGACCGGAGCCATTCTGGGCGTGGCTCGCGCCGCTGGAGAAACAGCGGCCATCATGTTCACAGCCGCTGTATTCTATACGCCCAAAACCCCCGATTCCCTGTTCAGTTCTGTCATGGCCTTGCCGTACCATATATATGTGCTTGCCACAGCGGGCACTGACATAGAGAAAACAAGGCCGCTTCAATACGGAACGGCCTTGGTGCTGATTCTGCTTGTGCTCGGCATGAATCTTGTCGCCATCGTGATCCGGGACAGGCTGCGACACCGACCCTGACCCTTTGCCCTTGCCTTTTGTCCTCGCTCGCGTGTATAGATACGCATTCGTTGGTGATTTCATCATCCCTGACCGCACCCTGTGAGGCGCCCATGCCCGATACTAGCACGCAGCCACCGATCATTGATTTGACCGAAATTGTTGAAAAAACCGGGTCCGCCTCTGGGCCGCGCCTTACAGAGCAAGAAAAACTCAGCGGCCATGTTTCGGATTTGATGAAGGCGGGCGGTTCGGACGACGACGTGGGGCTGGATGATTTGCTGGCGCAGCTTAATGATGGCCAAGAGCAGGAGGACTCCGGCGCGGACGTCGATCCCCATGAACGCCTGAGCATGCCGGGAATGGACGAAATGGATGCCGTGTTCGGGCAGTTCGGCGCACCCGCGGCGGGGGGCAAGCCGGGCGCGGAGGCGCGCGCGCAGACCGCTCCGGCTGATTCGGAATTGGATGATTTGCTGGACTTGGGCGAACCGCTTGCCAAACCTGCCGCCGCGCCTGCCGACGAACTCGACGCCCAGGCCGGCGACGAGCCGGATGTGCTGGACCTGGGCGAACCGATTGCCAAGCCCGCCGCCGCTGCGTCTGCCGACGGCCTGGACGACCTGTTGGCGGATCTCGACGCTCCGGTCGTCAGGCCCACGGCCAAGCCCGCCGCTGCGCCTGCGCCTGCCGACGGTCTGGATGATCTGCTGGCGGATCTCGATGGCCCAGCCGTCAAGCCCACGGCCAAACCCGCCGCTGCCCCTGCCGACGGCCTGGACGACCTGCTGGCGGATCTTGATGGCCCGGTCGTCAAGCCCACGGCCAAGCCCGCCGCCGCTGCCCCTGCGCCTGCCGACGGCCTGGATGATCTGCTGGCGGATCTCGACGCTCCGGTCGTCAGGCCCACGGCCAAACCCGCTTCTGCGCCTGCGCCTGCCGACGGCCTGGACGACCTGCTGGCGGATCTTGATGGCCCGGCCGTCACGCCTGCCGCCAAAACTCCGCCCGTTGCGTCTCCCGCTGTTGCGCCGCAAGGCGGCAAGGTCGACGAAATGCTGAACAATCTGCTGGAAGGCCTGGATGTGCCGCCTTCAGGTCCCATGGACCGGCCGGGGCATGTGGAGGGAGGCGACGACCGGCATCTTGAGGAACTTCTGGACAGCGCGCGCGGCGTGCCCGATGCGCCTGCAGGCGGTGCGGGCGCCGTATCTGATCTGGAAATCCTGCGCGCGGAACAGGCCCGGCTGGAGCAGGCGATCGGGGCGTTGCGGGAGCGTTTGGCCGAAGTGGAGGCCGGGCTTTCCGGATTGGCCCCGGCCGCGCTCACTCCGGAACAACTAAGCGGTGTCGCGGGCCAGGTGATGGCCGCCATGCGGGTTGAAATTGAAAAGGCGGCGGCGGCTTCAGCCGCCAAGGTCATTCGCGAGGAAATCAGCGCTTTGTTCAACGAATCCTGAAGGGTGGCATGATGGCTCCCGTGAACCGGATCAATGTCGAAGCCCTGCATCGCGAACCTCCTGTTCTGGATCACCGGCGCACGGCCGGCGGCGGCATGCTGACCGTGTCCGTGGACGGGCAGCGTATTTTTTGCATCGTGTATCTGCCGCAGGGTGAAGGGCCGCACCCGGTTGCACTCATGCTGCACGGCCTTCCCGGCACGGTGCGCGGTGAAGACCTGGCTCAGGCTTTGCGGCGCGCGGGCATGGGCGCGCTGATTTTTTCCTACCGCGGGTCCTGGGGCAGCGAAGGAAGCTGGTCTTATCGCAACGCGTACGAGGACACGCTCGCAGTCTGCCGGGCGTTGCGCAATCCGGAAACAGCCGCGCGCTTTCATTTTGACCCGGAGCGGATTGTGCTGCTGGGACACAGCCTGGGCGGCCAACTGGCCGTGATGGCGGCGCGTGACATGGGTGTTCGCGATCTGATCCTGATATCGCCCGCTGATCCCGCCAAGCAATGGCGCGCGGCGCAACACTCGCCGGAAGCCATGGTCAAACGCCTGGAGCGTCTGACCATGCTGTGCGAACCGTTGCGGGATGCGGACCCGGAGCGGATCTGGAGCGAACTCGGCGCAATGGCCGATAGCTTTGACTTGCTGGCCGCTGTCGGGCGTCTGCGCGATCCGCGCGTGCTGCTCATCGGCGCGGCGTATGATCATCTGTTGCCCCTGGCCGAGTATCTGGACCCCGTGGCCGAAGCCCTGGAGCGCAATACGCCGGGCAGCGTCGCCACCTGCGTGTTGCCGACCGGGCACAATTACAACAGCCACCGCCTGGAGCTGGCAAGGGCGATACTTGGCTGGCTGCGCGACATGGGTTATTGAGAACTGTTTTCAGAACAGGGGGCATTATGTTCGCACCGATTGCAACCACCTCCGCCCCGGCCGCCGTGGGTCCTTATTCGCAGGGTATGGTCACGGAACAGTTCGTCTTTACTTCGGGCCAAATTGCCCTGCATCCCGAAACCAAGACCATGCCCGCCGACATCGCCGACCAGGCCCGCCAGGCCCTGGCCAATGTGCGGGCCGTTCTGGAAGCGGCCGGATCGGGCTTGGACAAAGTGGTCAAGGTGAATATTTTTCTGACGGATATGGACGACTTCGCCACGGTGAACGCAGTGTACGGCACGTTTTTCAAGACGCCGTATCCGGCCCGCAGTTGTGTGGCGGTGGCCGCTTTGCCGCTTGGCGCGCGCATCGAAATTGAAGCGATGGCCGTCAAACGCTGAGCGGGCTGTCTGGCGGCGCGGGATGCGGCAGAAGCAGGGGCGGGCGATGATTGAAGTTCCGTTCAACCTGGTGCGGGAACTTTTCGACCGGCACGACATCTTTTTTTACTGGCGCAACGCGCCGGGCAACGAAGACCAGGCTGTGCTGCGTTTTGCGCCCGACATCGCCATCGAGCCTTTTTCCCTGTTCGTCTGTTCCGGCGCCCTGTGGAGCATGGGCGCTTTTTCTTATTCCCAGTCCAGCCTGCCGGCGGCAATCACTGTCGGCCGCTACTGTTCCTTTGCCAATGCGATCAATGTCTTCAACTCGGAACATCCGGTGAACTGGCTGTCCACCTCTCCTTTGTCCTACAATCCCGACGCCGCGCCCACGTTCCGGCGGGCCTTGGAACGCCGCGGCGCGGCCGACTTCACGCCCCGGCCCTACGACGACAAAAGCGCCGACCCCATCCGCATCGGTCACGATGTCTGGATCGGCCAGAATGTATTGCTCAAGCGGGGCATCACCATCGGCCACGGTGCGGTGGTCGCGGCCGGCGCGGTAGTGACCGGCGATGTGGAGCCTTTTGCCGTTGTCGGCGGCGTGCCGGCACGGATCATCCGCAGGCGTTTTTCCGAGAACCTCATCCGCCGCATTGTGGCTCTGGCCTGGTGGAACTACAACCTTGTAGATCTGCGGGATCTGGACATCACCCGGCCCCCGGTTTTTCTGGACGGACTGGAACAGCGCCTGGAGCGAGGCGATCTGGCCCCTTACACGCCGGAGCCGGTCACGGTCCAGACCTTCAAGCGGCATCTTGAAGAGGCCGCCGGACAGGGCCGCAACCTCGGCGTTTCCACGGAACAGATGTGATCATGTCCCGTTCCTGGCGAAGCGTTTTTTGATCATGCTGATACAAAGCGGCGACAGCCAGACGGCAAAAACGAGACAGCCAAGGAAGGCGGCGATAGGCCGGTGGAAGAAGGCGAGCAGATCCCATTCTGCCTTCATCATGGACTGCATGAACGATTCTTCCAGCAGATTGCCGAGCACCATGCCGAGGATGGCCGGGGCCACGGGAATGCCGTTCATTTCCATGAAATAGGCCAGAACGCCCAGGCCCAGCATGACGAGCACATCGAAATTCGTGTTGTTGATGGCATAGGCGCCCACGGAACAGAAGATGAGAATGACCGGGTACAGCAGGTTGCGGGGAACGCGCAGCACTTTGGTCACAACCTTGATCGCGGCCCAGCCGAAGGGAATGAGCAGCAGGTTGGCCAGGATGAAGGTCATGTACACGGTATAAATGATTTCCGGGCTGCGCTCGAAGATGCCGGGGCCGGGCCGCAGATTCTTCATATACAGCACACCGATGATGATGGCCGTGATTGAGTCGCCGGGAATGCCGAACACGAGAGCCGGCACCCAGGCTCCGCCCAGAGAGGCGTTGTTGGCCGTGGTGGCGTTGAGTATGCCCTCAATGTGCCCCGTGCCGTATTTTTCCGGGTTTTTGGAAAAGCGCTTGGCCACGCCGTAAGTCACCCACGCCGCGATGTCGGCCCCGGCGCCGGGCAGGATGCCGATGGCCGTGCCGATCAGACCGGAGCGGACGACCTGCCGCCAGTACTGCCGGATCAAAGCGAACATGCCCTTAAAGATATTGCCGGTCTGCACCACGATGGGACCGATTTTCGATTCGTGCATCACGACGTTGCGCATGATTTCCGCCATGCCGAACATGCCGATCATGGCCGGAATGAAAGAAAAGCCGCTGAGCAGATCCATGATGCCGAAGGTGAAGCGCGGGTACCCCAGGGTGATGTCCATGCCCACGGAATTGATCAGCAGGCCGATGATCAGGGACAAAAGCGCCTTGGTCGTGGAGCCGCTGGACACCATGATCGAGCAGGACAGGCCGAAGCAGGCCAGCCAGAAGTATTCGAAGGAGGAAAATTTGAGCGCTACTTCGGCCAGTTTCGGGGCGAGCAGGATCAGGATGACCGATCCCATGATGCCGCCGATGACCGAAAAGGTCACGTCAACGCCGAGCACATACGAGGCTTTGCCCTGTTTGGTCAGGCTGTAGCTGTCCTCCACATAGGCGGCGGAGGAAGGAGTACCGGGAATGCGGATCAGCGTGGCCGGAATGTCGCCGGAAAAAATGGCCATGGCTTCCATGGTGACCATGGCGGCCAGCGCCGGCACCGGGTCCATGAAAAAGGTCACGGGCACCAGCAGGGCGGCGGCCATGGTGGCCGTAAGGCCGGGCATGGAGCCGACGAACAGCCCGTACAGGGCCGAACCGATGATGACCATCAGCACCTGCGGCTGCGCCATCAGGCTCAACGCATGGTAGGCAACGGCAAGATCAAGCATGCTTGCAGGCTCCTTTATGGTTTCAGAAGGCCAATAGGCCCCGGGGCAGCGGCACCATCAGCATCTTGTGAAAAATGGCGTAAATGCACAGCGTGGTGCCGGCCGCAACCGGTATGGCGATCCGCGCACGGGCCTTGAGCATGAGCATCATGCCGACCATGACGACGAACGAGGCCAAGAGAAAACCGAGATATTCGGACACCAGCACATAAAAGACGATGGCGCCCAGGGTCATCATGATGTTGCCGACACCCCTGGCGTTGAGTTCGGGCGGTATCTGGCACAAGGGGCCACCGGCGCGGCGGCCTTGAACCACGAGCACGACGCCGGCGATCATGAGCAGCGCGGCCAGGGTGGCGGGAAACAGGGCAGGTCCGGGCCGGCCGCCGGCCTGGGAGGGAAACGATTGCACATGGATGAAGATGAGAAGACCCACAATGATGGCCGCTACGCCGATGACAGCATCGTTGAATCGCATGAGGATATCCTGCAAACAGGGCGGTTGCGGGGATTTGCAGGCTGCGGCCGGCCAATTCGGCCGCAGCCGGAGAAACGCGCTCTGCAACGGAGATAGCGGCAGCGCACACCGATCAGCCAATAACAACGGGGAGTTGTTTGTTCAGACGGATCGGGTTGCTCTACACAAGACAGAACGGAGGAGGAGTGGCAAAGGATACGAGGCCGTATGCGGACGGCAGCAGAAATGACGGGGTTCTGATATCCCGGCTCACGGGATCAATGCGGAGAAAAAGAAGGCGAGGGGTATCGCCGGCAATGCTCCAGCTCTGAGAGGACTGGTATGAGGGGTCGTCGTTGTGGCGGCTTTCTGAGCATCCAAGGCTCGGCGTCAGGCTGAGCGTCTGGGGCAGTAAAGCGGGCAGGCGATGGGGCGCGGGGTCCTGGGAAATCTGAAAGCCGTTCTGATCACAGGGATGTTCGGCAGCAAACGGTACGGGAGAGAAGACCGAATGCGCGCCGCAGTTCACGCCATGCCCGGCCAGTGGGGCGATCAGGCAGATGCACAAAAACACAACCCACAGCAGCGTGGCGCATGCACTGAGGGGGCGTATGGAGCGCTGCAACATGGCGACCTCAAACTTGAAGGCCTTGCCTCTGTCGTACCATCAGGTAAAAAATCAAGCTTGTCAAGGGGGTATGCGCAGAAAGGGCTTCACTGTAGCGGTGGCAAAGCCTTAGGCGTGCGCTGTCCCCGCATCCAAAAAATTTACACGTTCAGGCATCGTCCGTCAGTATCATGTTTCTCGCGGCCGCGGTTTCATCCAGGCGGCGCACGGGCGTAGTGCGGGGCGCCTGGCGCAGGGCTTCAATGTCGGTTTTTGCCGTCTTCATGATGTCTGTCATGACGGCCACGAAGCGATCGAGAGTCTCTTTGCTTTCGGTTTCCGTGGGTTCGATCATCAGCGCTTCTTTGACGATCAGCGGAAAATACACTGTGGGCGCGTGGATGCCGTGATCAAGCAAGGCTTTGGCGATGTCGAGAGCGCGGGCGGGCGAATCGCCGGGCGCGGCCACGAATTCGTGCAGACAGATGCGGTTGTAGGGCACGGACACAATATGTTCCAGGCGTTTGCGCAGGTAGTTGGCGTTGAGCACGGCATATTCGGATACTCTGATCAGCCCTGCCGCGCCGAGATGCAGGATGTAGGCATAGGCTTTGAGCATGACGCTGTAGTTGCCGTAAAACGGCGACACATACCCGATGCTTTTGGGGCAGTCGTAATCCAGGTAAAAAGCGCCGTCATCGCGTTTGCGCACGCGTGAAACCGGCAGGTACGGCGTCAGGCGGGCGCTCACGCCCACCGGCCCGGAGCCGGGGCCGCCGCCGCCGTGCGGCGCGGCGAAAGTTTTGTGCAGGTTGAAGTGAATGACGTCAAAGCCCGCATCGCCCACCCGCATCTTGCCCAGGATAGCGTTGGAATTGGCGCCGTCGTAATAGAGCAGGGCGTCTGCTTGGCGCAATTTCTCCACAATGCGCGGCAGGTGCCGTTCGAACAGGCCGAGCGTGTTGGGGCAGGTCATCATGAGGCCGGCCACGTCGTCCGTGAGCGCGGCCTCCAGAGCTTCGGGGTCGACGATGCCGTCTTTGGAGGGGATGTCGACGATGTCGTAGCCGGCCAGCGCGGCCGAAGCCGGGTTGGTGCCGTGGGCCGAGTCCGGACAGAGGATTTTGGTCTTTTTGGCGCCGCGATCTTTGTGATAGGCGGCAATGAGCATGACGCCCGTCAATTCGCCGTGCGCCCCGGCCATGGGGTGCAGGGTGAAGGCGTCCATGCCCGTGATGGCGCACAACAGGCGTTCCATGTCCCACATGACTTCGAGCGCGCCTTGGCTGGAGGCTTCGGCGCCCTTGATCTGGGCCATGAGTGGATGCAGGCGGGTGAAGCCGGGCAGGGCCGCGATGTGTTCCGCGTACTTGGGGTTGTACTTCATGGTGCAGGAGCCGAGCGGATAAAACTGTCCGTCCACGCTGAAATTTTTGCGTGATAATTCGGTGAAGTGGCGGACCGTATCCAGTTCGGACAATTCCGGCAGGCGGGGACGGTTCGGGCGCAACAGTCCGGCGGGCAGCATGTCGGCGGCCGTGCGGCCCGGACGTGGCGGCAGAACGCCTGTGCGGCCGGGTACGGATTTGGAGAAAGCGGTGGTCACAGGATGCCTCCCAGCATTTCGGTCAGGACGTCGATTTGTTCCTCCGTGCGGCATTCGGTGCAGGCCACAAGCAGCACGTCGTCCAGATCCGGATAATAGCGGGCCACGGGAAAGCCCGGCACATAGCCGCGCGCGCTCAGTTTGGCCGCGGCTTCGTGGGCGCTCATCGGCAGCCGCAGGGCGAATTCGTAGCCGAAGGGAGCATCGTGCAGCAGGCTGACGCCGGGCAGGGCGGTCAGGCGCAGAGCGGCATAGCGCGCTCTGTCCATGGACAGTTCGGCCACGCGGGTCAGCCCTTCCGGGCCGAGCAGGCACAGGTGCACGAGCGCGCGCAGGGCGCACAGAGCCTGATTGGAGCAGATGTTGGATGTGGCCTTGGCCCGGCGGATGTGCTGTTCGCGGGTCTGGAGCGTGAGCACATACCCTGTGCGCCCGTCCGCGTCCGTGGTGCGGCCCGCGATGCGGCCGGGAAACTGCCGCAGTATGGCCCTGGAGCAGGTCATGATGCCGAGATACGGGCCGCCGAAGGACAAGGGCAGGCCGAGGGGTTGGCCATCCGCCACGGCAATGTCCGCGCCCATGGCGCCGGGAGTTTTGAGCACGGACTGCATGACCGGGTTCACGGCCAAGAGGCCGAGTGCGCCTTGAGCCTTGGCATGGGCGAACAGATCCGTGAGATCCGTGATGGCGCCGAAGAAGTTGGGGTTTTGGGCGACTACCGCGGCACAGTCCGCATCCACCGCCGCGCGCAGGGCTTGCAGATCGCAGCGGCCTTCCTGGTGGGGCACGGTTTGCAGCCGCAGATTCAGATTGGCTATGCAGGAGGCGATCATGGTGCGCCAGATGGGGTTGACGCTTTCGTCCATGACGATCACATGCCGCCCGGTGACGCGCACGGCCATCATGATGCCTTCGAACATGGCCGAGCCGCCGTCATAAACCGAAGCATTGGCGCAGTCCATGTCGAACAGGCGGCACATGGCGGTCTGGTATTCGAAAATGGCCTGGAGTGTGCCCTGCGAACACTCGGCCTGGTAGGGCGTGTAGGCGGTGGCGAACTCGCCCCGGCCGACAATGGCGTCCACGGCGGCCGGAATATGGTGCGCGTAAAAACCCGCGCCGAGAAAACTGACCACATCGGCCCGGTTCCGGGCGGCCAGGGCTTCCAGTTTGGCGACCACATCCATTTCGGACAGGCCTGCCGGCAGGGAGAAGCTTGCGGGGCGCATGGACGGCTCAATGTCAACGAAGAGATCGTCCAGGCTGTTGACGCCGATGACGTCGAGCATTTCCCGGACCTCTGCCTGCGTATGTGGAATGAAGGGCATGCGGGCTTCCTTGGATGAATGGCGAGCGAGCGCCTCAGTGCGCCGAAGCTTCGGCGTGAAGGGCGTAATCCTTGGCGTCCATCAGACCCGCCGGCTTGGCCGAGATCTTGGCGCGCAACAGCCAGCCTTGACCAAAGGGATCCTGGTTGATGAGTTCGGGCTTGTCAGCCAAGGCGTCGTTGACGGCAATCACGGCGCCGCTGACCGGGCTGTACAGATCGCTGGCGGCCTTGACGGATTCGATGGATCCCATTGCCGCGCCCTGCTCAAGCCGTGTGCCCACGGCAGGCAGGTCCACGTAAGTGATGTCGCCGAGCTGCTCCTGGGCGAACGCGGTGATGCCGATCACGGCTTCTTCGCCTTCCAGGCGCACCCATTCGTGCGTTTTTGTATACAGCGAGTCTTGGGAAAGGGTCATGATCAGCCTCCTGCCTAAACGTATGCGGCAAGTTTGTATCATCCTCAGGGCGCTGTCAATGCGCGCTGCAGGCGCGCGACAGGCGGACCCGGACGGATTTCCCCTGGTCTGCCGTTGAAAGCCGTGACATAGATGTGGTACCTAGATGTTGCCTGCGGCTGGCCGGCCGGGAAGATTCGGCCACGGCGGGCCCCCCTCCAGCGGATTGTCTTTACGGAGAAAAAAGATTAGCCCTTCTTCTACAAGGCGTGCGCAAGTCAGCCCGAGCTTGCTTGATGCCCTGAGTTTTTGTTTCTCACCAGTGAAGCTGCGAGGAAGAGCTTATGCCAAATGCGCCGGATGCGATGCTTGAGTTGTTGGAACGCCGCGCAGCGTACGCCAATGCCCTGGACACGTCACTTGCGATGATGGTTGCGCACGCAGAGAAGATCGCCGGCGATGTGATGGCAGACGGTTTGCGGCCGATTGCGGCCGCTACGGATGTGGATCGGATCGTTGTCTATCGCATTGTGGGCGGAGTGGATACGCAGATCGGGCAAATATACCGCTGGGCGAGAGAAGAAGGCGGCACGACGATTCTGGATGTGAAAATGAAAGTCTTGCCCAAACACGCGACACTGTTTCATTGGCTTCCGCTTGTCGAGAACGGCGATTGCGTCAGCCCGCGCGTTGACGACATGTCCGAAGACGAATGCGTCTTTTTCAGCCCGTTCGGCCTCAAATCGGTTTTGCTGGTTCCTGTTTTTGTATCCAACGGGCTTTGGGGCGTGGTCGCTTTTCAAGACCACAAAGATGAGAGGCATTTTGACGAGGATTGCACGCGCTTGTTGCGTTCGGCGGCGCATTTGTGCGTCAATGCGGTGATACGCGCCGAGATGGAGCGTACGCCAGCGGAAGTATCGGAACAAACCCGCGAGGCTGAAAAGCGCATGCAGGTCATGCTTGACGCCGTTCCGCTGAGCTGCAATTTGATAGACAAGGATTATAATCTCATCGACTGCAATAGAGAGGCGGAAAGACTGTTCTGCATCTCCAGCAAACAGGAGTATTTGAACAGGTTCTTTGAATTTTCCCCGGAGTATCAGTTGGATGGGCAAAAATCGCGGGATAAGGCGTATGCGTGTTTCAAAAAAACATTTGACGAGGGCTACAACCATATTGAGTGGCTGCATGCAAACCCGGCCACCGGCGAGCTGTTCCCATGCGAGGTCACCCTTGTCCGGGTGAACTATAAGGGCGACTATATTATCGCGGCATATACGCGCGACGTGCGCGAATTGCGATCCGCCCAGAGCAGGATGCGCGAGGCTGACGAGCACATGCGGCACGAAAACGAGCGATTCAAGGGGATGGCTCACTGGTATGAGTCGCTTCTTGACGCGATACCATTTCTGGTTTCCGCCCAAGATCTGGATGGGCATTGGACATTTATGAACACGGCCGCCGAAACGTTTTTAGGGAGAAAGCGGGATGAAATTGTCGGCCTGGCCTGTAATAATTGGGGCCTGAGCATATGCGACACCGACAAGTGCGCCATAACGTGCGCAAAACGCGGGCGGACGCGGACATATTTTTCACATGAAAAGACATCATACCAGGTCGATATCAAGGTGCTGAAAGATTTGAGCGGTGAAGCCTCCGGCTATATTGAGATTATACAGGACATCACTCTGATGGAACGTATGGCGAGACAACAGGCGGAAACGGAAGCCGCCAACAGCGCCAAATCATCTTTCTTGTCGGCCATGAGTCACGAAATGAGAACGCCGATGAACGCGATCATCGGCATGACGGCCATCGGCAAAAACGCGGCGAGCCTGGGGGGTAAAACTCATGCCCTGAACAGGATTGAGGAGGCGTCGACGCATCTTTTGGGCGTCATCAACGATGTGCTCGATATATCAAAAATCGAGGCGAATCAGTTGGAGTTGTCGCACCTTGAGTTCAATTTTGAAAAGATGATCAAAAAAGTGATTTCATTGATAAGTCTTCGCATTGACGAGAAGCGGCAACAGTTTTCCTTCAGGACGGACGGCAAGGTGCCGCACTTCATCATAGGCGACGACCAGCGTTTGACCCAGGTCATCGTGAATCTCTTGTCAAACGCGATAAAATTTACGCCCGAAAAAGGCGAAATCCGTCTTGAAACGTCCTTGGTCGGAGAAGTGGGCGGCGTCTGCGAACTGCGCATCGAGGTGACCGATACCGGCATCGGCATAACGGCCGAACAGCAGGAGAAATTGTTTCGCGCTTTTGGCCAGGCGGATAGCGGCATAAACCGCGTCTTTGGCGGAACCGGGCTTGGCCTTGCCATTTCAAAAAGCATCGTTGAGCTTATGGGCGGCAAAATTTGGGTAGAGTCGGAATTCGGCCAGGGGTCACGGTTTGTTTTCACTATCCGGGCGCCGCGCGGCACGAACAATCTCCAGTTGATGCTTGCCCCCGGCGTCAACTGGGGGAATATGCGGCTTCTGGTCGTCGATGACGATCCAGAAATACGTAATCATTTCAAAGAATTATTTGAAAACCTCGGCATGCGGTGCGACCTGGCCGCCAATGATTTTGAGGCCTGCCGGATCATCGAGGACGGTGGCGTCTATGACATGTATTTCATAGGTTGGCGCATGTCCGGCATAGACGGACTTGAGTTGATCAGAAAAATCAAGTCGCATGGAGAAGACAGACCGGCCGTGGCGGTGATGATTTCATCGATTGACTGGGCGGTGGCCAAGGACAGAGGGGCTTGGACGGGCGTGGACAAGTACCTTCTCAAGCCGTTGTTTTCATCATCGATCATTGATTGCATAAACGAATGTCTCGGCCTGGAAGGCGCGCATTATGGCGGCATTTTGGATGCCAGCACATACGGCGAATTTGAAGGCAAACGCTTGCTTCTTGCCGAAGATATAGAGATCAACCGCGAGGTTCTGCTTTCGCTGTTGGAGGACACGGGGATTCGCATTGACTGCGCGGCCAACGGCATTGAGGCTGTCGACATGGCAGAGGCCGGCCTCGACACATACGATGTGGTGTTTATGGATTTGCAGATGCCCAAAATGGACGGGCTTGAAGCGACCCGGCAAATACGCGCTCTTGCCGCGCCCCGTGCCAGGACCTTGCCGATCATCGCCATGACCGCGAACGTCTTTAAGAGCGATATTGATGAATGCCACGCGGCGGGCATGAATGACCACATCGGCAAGCCGTATGATATAGTAAAAGTGCTGGAAATGCTGCGTAAATATTTATAACGGCTTGCCCCTCCGGGTTTTTCGGGGAGTTTCGCGCCCGCGGCTTGTGTCCGGCGCGCCCGGCCGGCGGCCTGTCGTGCGTGCTTTGCAAGCTTTGCCGCGTACGGATTTTGGCGTTGTTTTTCCGGCCCGGAACCCGGTTTGCAGCAGTTCCAGATCAATTTCCAGGCGGCCGGGATCCACGCGGGCAAGCCGCACCTGCACGTTCTGCCCCAGACAAAAGCGCCGCCCATGATGCGCGCCCACCAGTTCCTGCCGCTTCGGGTCGTGGCTGTACCAGTCGTCTTCCAGGCTGGACAGCGGCACGAGACCTTCCACGGGCATGCCCGCCAGTTCGACGAAAAAGCCGAAATCCATGACGGAGGCAATGACCCCGGCAAAGACCTCGCCCTCGCGGCCGGCCAGGATCAGGCAGGCCATGCGGCGGGCGATTTCTCGTTCCGCCTCCTGGGCGGCGCGTTCGCGCGCGTTGCATTGCTCCGTGACGGCCAGGAGCTTGTGCCGGGCCGGTATGGGGCCGACACCCTGGCCGAGAGCCAGGCGTATGGCTCGGTGCACCACCAGATCCGCATAGCGCCGGATGGGCGAGGTGAAGTGGCAGTAACACTCTGAAGCCAGGCCGAAGTGCCCGCTCCGTTCCGGCGCGTAGCGGGCCTGCATCATCGACCGCAGAACCAGGCGGTTGACCAGGAAGGCCTGAGGCGTGTCCCTGGCCGCGTTCAGCAGCGGCGTGATGGCTCCGGCCGAAGGCCTGGCCGGCACATGCCGCAGCAAATCCGGCGGCAGGCTGGCTCCGGCCAGGGTGTGGAACAGCTTGTCCAGGCGATCCGGGTCCGGTTCGGGATGGGTACGGAAAGGAAAAGGCAGCTCCTTGCTGCCCAGAAAGCGGGCCACTGCCTCATTGGCGGCCAGCATGCATTCCTCGATCAATGTGTGGCTGAACAGAGTTTTGGCCATGCGTATGGCTGTGATGCGGTTGTGGCTGTCCAGTTCATAGGCCGGTTCGGGCAGATCCATAAAGAGCGCGCCCCGCCGCATGCGCGATGCGCGCAGGGCCAGGGCCAGGGCGGACGCGTGCCGCAGCATGGGCAGCAAGGCGGGCGGCACGGCCTCGGAAGCGGATTCTTCCGCCATGCCGTGCGTCCTGTCCAGGGCCGTTTGCACGGCTTCGTATGTGAGGCGGGCGCGGGAACGGATTACGGCGGGTATGAAGCGGCTGTCCGTGACCGCGCCGGCTGCGTTGACGCGGAGGCGCACGGCCAGGACCAAGCGATCGCTGTCCGGGCGCAGGCTGCACAGGTCCGCGGACAAAGCCTCGGGCAACATAGGTTCCACGGACAGTGGGAAATAGCAGGAATTGCCCCGCTCCCGCGCTTCGCGATCCAGGCCCGAACCGGGCCGCACAAACCAGCTCACATCGGCAATGGCCACATGCAGAATCCAGTCCCGCGCGTCCGGAGCCACGTGCACGGCGTCGTCGAAATCCCTGGCGTCGGCGCCGTCAATGGTCACGAAGTCCAGATGGCGCAGATCTTCGCGTGATCCGGCGTCTTCTTCCTGTCCCCGCCGCTCCGCCAGGGCGGCGGCCTCGCGCAGCACGCCTTCGGGAAACTCCATGGGAATCTGGTGGTTGATCTTGGTGAGGCGCTCCTGCACCCTGGCATCGTCTTCGCGGCCGAGGGTTTTGAAGGCCGTGGCCGACCACCGGGCCGTATCCAGACGTTCTCCGATGCGGACCAGGAGCAGATCGCCCGGCTCTGGACGTTCTGCGAGCGCGTCGGTGTCCACGTCCAACTCCAGGGTCAGGCGCTCATCCGTGGGCAGGCAAATGAGGCCGCGCGGCGTGGTTCGCCGCGTGGCCAGAACAGGCAGATCAGTCTGACGGCGTTCCAGCACGCGGAGCACGCGGCCTTCGGGCTGGCCGGTCGTGCCGGGAAAGAGGGCCGCTTCAACCAAATCGCCGGGCCAGGCCTCGCCGAGATTGTGACGGCTGATGAAAATGTCCGGCAGCCCGGCTTGTTCCGGCGTCACAAAGCCGATGCCGCTTTTCTGGATAGCCAGGATGCCGCGCGCCAGACGGATTTGGCTTGCATGCGCCCATCTGCCGCCGTGCAGACGGATGATGCGCCCATCTGCCGCCAGCGCGTCGAGCAGAGCCAACAGGTCGCGTTTCCCCCGGCGGGGCAGGTTCAGGGCGCGCAGGGCATCGTCCAACTGCACGGGGCGCCGCCGGCTGCGCAGCATGTGCAGGACTTCGGATGATTCAAGCGCAACAGGGTACGATCGGCGTTTGGACATAGGTAAGAGCCTTTGCAGATTGCATCATGCCAATTCGCATTCAATACACCGCGCCCGCCACCAGGCGTTCCACCAGTCGGGGAAGGGCGAATCCGTCCACAGGGCGGGGCCGAATTGCAGTTCCGTCCGCAGATACCAGGTGTCCGGGCAGGAGAACAGGCGCAGCTTGGCGGCGTCTTTGGCCGTGCAGATGATCATTGTGCGGCTTGCGGCCATGCATTCCACTTCCCGCAAGGTGTAGCGGTGGTGATCCGGGTGGGCGATGACCTCTTTCGGGTCATAGCCGATATAGGCGGCGACCGTGGCCTTGACTTGTTCCGGCTCGCCCACGCCGGTGACCAGCGTATAGGGTCTGTTTTCGAGATCGGCGGCGCTTATGGCCGCTTCGCCGTCAATGCGGCACAGATGCATCGGGGCGAGGGAAAAGTTGAACAGGGGCTTGCCGAAACGCGCGAGGCGTTCGACGGCGGCCGGCATGAGCGTTTCCATGGCATGCGGCGGGCATTTGATGAAAAAGGCGTCGGCGCGTTCCAGCGCGGACTCCGGTTCGCGCCAGGAGCCGGCGGGAATGACCCGGTTCCACTGCGCTCCCAGATCTTCGGGACGCAGGAGCACGAGGTCGAGATCGCGCTCCATGCCCAAGTGTTGCAAGCCGTCGTCCAGCAGGATGAGGTCGGGGCGCAGGCGCGATACGGCGAGATCAGCCGCCCGGCGGCGTTCGGGGTCCACCAGGACAGGGATCTGGGGGCAGGAGTGCGCCAGCATCAGGGGTTCGTCGCCGACTTCCCGCGCGGTATGCCGGGGGTTGACCATGACCGGCGGGTGCTGCAAACGCGCCCCGTAGCCCCGGCTGAGGGTCACGGCCCTGACCGCGCGTCCGGCGGCCCAGTGCATGAACCATTCAACCAGAGGGGTTTTGCCCGTGCCCCCCCAGGCGATGTTGCCTATGGACACGCAGGCGCACGGCGCGCGAAAGCGCGACATAAAGCGTGACTGCAACACATTGCTGCGGGCGCGCATGGCCAGTCCGTACGCAACGGAAAGCGGGAAAAGCAGAGGGAAAAACTGCCGTTGCAGTCCGGAAATACTCATAGGCGGGCAACCGGCTTGGGCGGTGAGATCATTGACGCGCTGTGAAATGACTTCTAGCAAAAAGCCCCGGCCTTGGGAACAGGCCCAAGCCGGGGCAGCGCAACACGGTGAAAGGATTGTCGAGGCGGCTTTCAACGCATGATATGCGAAGCAATGACCGCGCGCTGGATCTGGTTGGTTCCTTCAAAGATCTGAAAGATCTTGGCGTCGCGCAGGAGCTTTTCCACCGGGAAGTCACGGCTGTAGCCGTAACCGCCCATGATCTGGATGGCGTCCAGGGCATTCTGCACCGCGATGTCGGCGGAGTAGCATTTGGCGATGGCGCCTTCCAGGCCGTAAGGCTGGCCGAGTTCGGCCAGAGTCAGGGCATGCGCGGCCATTTGCCTGGCGGTTTCCGTGCGGATGGCCATGTCGGCCAGGATGAACTGAATGGCCTGCAGGGCGGAGATGGGTTTGCCGAACTGCACACGGTTTTTGGCGTAGGTCACGGATTCTTCCAAGGCTCGCTGGGCAATGCCCACAGCAAAGGGGCCGATGGCGCACCGGGCGAGGTCCAAGGTATTCATGGCCAGTTTGAATCCGCCGCCTTCGCGCCCCACCAGGTTGGAAGCCGGAATGCGCACATCCCGGAAGATCACTTCGGTGGTGTTGCTCAGGCGGATGCCCATTTTGTTTTCTTCCTTGCCGCTGCTGAAGCCGGGAGTGCCTTTTTCCACTATGAAACAGGTAAGCCCGCGGATGCCCTTGGAAGGGTCGACCGTGGCAAAGACGGTGCATAAATCCGCGACGCCGCCGTTGGTAATGAAACATTTGGTGCCGTTCAGGATGTATTCGTCGCCTTTGCGGACGGCTGTGGTGCTGATCGCACTGTTGTCGGAACCGGCGTTGGGTTCGGTCAGGGCGAAGGAGACAAATTTCCCCGCCATGATCGCATCCGCATACAGTTTGTTTTGTTCCGGGCTGCCGCCCAGCAAAATGGGCTTATACCCCAGAGAAGAAGCGGCCATGCTTATGGCGAAGCCGGCGTCGATGCGCCCGATTTCTTCGTACACAGCCCCTACAGTGACGTAATTCACCTCAGGGCCGCCATATTGTTCGGGTATTTCCAGATAACTCAAGCCCAGTTCCGCAGCCCGCTGGTATAGATCCAGAGGAAATTCCCCATTGCGATCACAATCCGCCACTCTGGGCTTCAATTCTTTTTCCGCGAATTCCCGGGCCATCTGCACCAGGAGTTTGCCTTCTTCGTCAAGTAAATAACCGCTCATAACGATCTCCCCTTGTACATGAACTTGTATACTAGACATACTACCGCATTTTTTGCATGGAAGCAATAAGCGGTGACATGGCGCGGCCCCGGCCGCATCGGAGACTTTCATTGTTCCCCGGCGCGGCACTCCATGGAGCGGGCATGCGCTTCCAGCGCTTCCAGCCGGGCCAGCCGGGCCACACAAGAGGCCGAGCGGGCGGAGGATGCGGGCGAAGCGGCAATGATGCTGGTGCGTTTGGTGAACGTCTGCACGGACAGGGCCGAGGCGAATCGGGCCGTGCCGAGCGTGGGCAGCACGTGATTGGGACCGGCGAAGTAGTCGCCGAGAGCCTCCGGCGTGTGGTGGCCCATGAATACGGCGCCGGCATGCCGGATGCGCGGCAGAAGGCTCCAGGGATCGGCGGTCATCAGTTGCAGATGTTCGGGAGCGATACGATTGGCCAGGGCCACGGCTTCGTCCAGATTCGGGACAACAGCCACGGCGCCCCAGTCGTCCAGGGCTTGCTCTGTCAACGCGGCGCGGGGCAGGGCCGCGCATTGGGTTCGCAGCGACGTGAGCACGCGCTGGCCGAGCACGGCATCCGTAGTCAGGCAGATGGCTGAGGCCAGGCGGTCGTGCTCGGCCTGGGACAGCATGTCGGCGGCAATCCAGTCCGGGTTGGCGGCGGCATCGGCCAGAATCAGCACTTCGCTGGGGCCGGCCAGCATGTCGATACCCACGCGCCCCTGCACCAGGCGTTTGGCCGTGGTGACCCAGATGTTGCCGGGGCCGGCAATGACATCCACAGCCGGGATGGAAGGCGTGCCGAAGGCCAGGGCGGCAATGGCCCAGGCTCCGCCCACGCGGTACACGGTCTCAATGTCCAGCAGGCAAGCGGCGGCCAGGATGTAAGGGCTGACTGTGCCGTCCCGGCGCGGCGGCGTGACCACGGCGATGTCGGCCACACCGGCAATTTGGGCCGGGATGGCCGTCATGAGCAGAGTGGAGACGAGCGGCGTGTCGCCGCCAAGACCGCCGGGCACATACAGACCGGCCCGGTCCACGGGATCGATTTTTTGGCCGAGCAGGGCGCCATCCGGCCGGGTCAGAAACCAGGATTCCTGCTTCTGGGCCTGGTGGAAAGCGCGGATATTGTCCGCAGCCGCACGAAGGGCGGCGAGATCGTCGGCACGCATCGCGGCGCGGGCAGCCCGGATCGTTTGCGGATCAATCCGCAGGGGCGGCGCGAAGTCCGGGCAGTCGAAGCGCCTGGTATAGTCCACAAGTGCTGTATCCGCGTTTTGGCGCACGTCGGCGAGGATGTCCAGCACGTCTTTTTCCGCCCGCGCGTCCGGCGCGCGGCGTCGGTCGATTTTGTCCAGCAGGATGGACCAATCGGCGGCAGTCGGCAGATGGAGCGGGCTTACGATCATGGGGCACCTCGTCAACCGTGAACAGGCGTGAGCAGGCGTGGACAAACATGCCGGGGCGCTTGGGCAAAATATGCCGATGCGTCCCCGGCTTGACGTTACAGTGTAGACAATGGACGGGAGAAAGTCGAGGCGCTATCGACTGCCGCGACGGCAAACGGCGACACTCTCCCAGATTGGCATGACTTGTGCTTTTACAAGCGTGAGCGGAAAATTGTGCCGCCGTGCCTTCTGATCCGGGCCGGCGGCTGACGGGTGACGCACGCGGCTGCCCGGCTCAGGAGAAAAATTATGAACAGCAGCTTATACATCGGCGCTACCGGCCTGAAAACGCACAGCTCCGGCCTGCATACGCTGGCCAACAACCTGGCCAATGTCAGCACGGTCGGCTACAAGCAGCAGTCCATTCTGTTTGAGGATTTGATGTACGCTGGCAAGCCCTGCCTGGGTTCGGCCTGGCCGCAGGTGTTCAACCAGGCAGGCATGGGCGCCCAGGTCGGCGCCGTGCGCACCCTGTTTACGGAAGGCGCGTTCGAGCCGTCCAATACGGTCACGGATTTGGCTTTGGCCGGCAAGGGTTTCTTTCAGGTCAGCAAGGACGGCAAGGAACACTACACGCGGGCGGGCAATTTTCGTTTTGACATGGAGGGCTGGCTCAAGGACCCCAACGGCTATGTTCTGACCGGCATTCCCATAACGGACGGCCAAAAAACGGGCGGGCTTGCGCCGATCAAGCTGAATCTGAATCCGGTTGTAGCAGGCGAGAGCATGTTCGGCAACATTGTCCAGAGTCCGGCCAAGGCCTCGACGCAGGTAACGAGCATCGTCAATCTCGGTTTCAAGTCCAACGCCACGGACGATCCGGACAATCCGTGCTTCAGCCTGATCAAGGCCTGGGACGGGACAAAAGTGCCGCCTCCCGTTGACGGCCAACCGGGTGAGGCCATGGAGTACCTGTCGGTTCCGCCTCTCGCCGCCGGCCTTTACGGCTATGCCCAGCCCATGCGCGTTTACGGCGCGAACGGCGACGCCTATACGGTCACCATGTACTTCGACGCCACCAGTCTCGGCGCCGGCGGCAATACACTATACGAATATGTGGTGACCCTGCCGCCGGAACTGGATGGCGGCCCGGCTAAAGGCACGCCTGGCGCGGGTCTGCTCATGGCCGGCACCCTGACTTTTTCGCCCGCGGGCGAAGTGATCGACATGTCGGCCTTTTCGCCGGGCGGTGGCGATTACAAGGATCTGGCCAACTGGACGCCCAGCTCCCTTGTGAACGGCAAACCACAGGTTGCGCTGACCACGGCCAAGGGAGAGAACATCAGCTTTACCCTGAATCTGGGCATCAGCGGCGTTTCAGGCAGTTGGAGCAATCCTCCGGCCACGGCGGCGGAAGTGGGTGCCGTGCCGGGTTATCTGCCCTCGCTGGGTGAGATCACGCGCGAAGCCACAGCCACCACCGCGCGCGGCGCGTCCTCGAATCTGGCGCTTTTTCAGCAGGACGGCTATCCCGTCGGCTCGCTGAACGGCCTGGACATCACTGCTGACGGCAGGCTGGTGGCCAGCTATACGAACGGCCAGAGTCTGGATTTGTACGAAATTCCCGTGTTCCGTTTCACCAGCGAGGACGGTCTGCACCATGAAGGCAGGAACCATTACTCGTACACGCCCGCGGCGGGCGCAATGGAATACGGTACGGCCGGCACCTTCAACTACGGCAAGATCATCGCCTATAAGCTGGAAATGTCGAACGTGGACATGGCCCGGGAAATGGTCAACATGATCATGATGCAGCGCGGTTTTCAGATGAACAGCAAGTCCATCACCACCACCGACACCATGCTCCAGCGGGCGTTGGAACTGAAACGGTAAGGAAAGTGTTGTATGAGAGAATCAGTTTTCGCCCAGTACGGTGTGCAGTTTGGCAGCCAAATCCGCGCGCAGCGTGTCATCTTTGAGGCCGAAATAGACGTTGGCCGCGAGGTAGTCCACCCAGTCGCCGGCATCAAAGCGGATGCCGTTCATCTTGACGGCCAGCATGCCTTGGGCTTTGCACAGGGCGAATAAGGCGTCTGTGAGCTGAATTTCACCACCATGACCGGGCTTGGCTTTTGCCAGGTAGTCAAAAATTTCCGGCATGAGCACGTAGCGGCCGACAATGGCCAGGCGCGAAGGCGCCTTGTCCACATCCGGTTTTTCCACCATGTCTGTGATATCGTACAGGCCGGGCTGCATTTCGCGGCCGGCCACAATGCCGTATCGGTTGACTTTGTCGGCCGGGACTTCCATGACGCCGACCACGGACTTTTTTTCCCGTTCGGCGATCGCGATCAACTGGGGCAGACCGGCGTCCTCGCCGATGATCAGATCGTCGCCGACCATGGCGGCGAAGGGTTCGTTGCCGGCGAAGGCGCGGGCGCAGAGGACGGCATGGCCCAGGCCCAACTGGAGTTTTTGGCGCACGGACATCACGTTGACCATTTCGGCCACGCTGCGAGCCAAGCGCAGCAGGCTGGTTTTGCCGCCACGTTCGAGCACGCTTTCCAATTGGGGATGGTAGTCAAAGTGGTCTTCGATCACGCTCTTGCCCCGGCTGGTGACAAAGATCACATCGTGTATCCCGCCGCGCATGGCTTCTTCAACCACGTACTGGATGACCGGCTTGTTATACAGCGGCAGCATTTCCTTGGGGATGTTCTTGCTGGCGGGCAGGGATCGTGTTCCCCAGCCGGCGACAGGAATGACGGCCTTGCGGATGTTCATATGTGCTCCAATGCGCCGCGCCGAACGCATGCTGCGGCTGTTTCGGTTACGCAGTGAACGCCCGAAGTGGTGGCCCAGTTTACGACAAACTGGGCCACCACATGGTTTACTCAAGTCGCGCCGCCGCGCAGAGGGTGCTCACGCCCACAGCAACAGGCCGGTGGACAGGGGATTGTCCAGGCCGGGCATGACGGGCATGACCCTGATGCCATAGGCATAGCGCCCGTTGCGCGTGGCGGTGAAGGCGCCGGTAAAGCTCACCTCGCCGCTGTCCTTGGCGGATTGGTCGGGTGTCAGGCGGACGCTGGTCGGGGCATCGGCAAAGTCTTCCCCGCGCATGGGGCCAATGACGAGCTGCGCCAAAATTTCGTTCGCCTGCATGGCGCCCAGATTGATGTTGAGTTGTACGGTCAAAGGCTGGCCGCAAATGAGCTGATCGTCATTCATGCCGTTGACCTGGATGTTGCCCAGGCGCAGGGAAGAGAAGCGCGTGGCCACGTCAGCCTGCCAAGCGGCCAGGTTCTTGGCCAGATGCAATTCATCCTTGCTCATTTCGTTAAAGCGGATCGAGGCGGGCAGGTAGTACTTGTCCAGATAGTCGGAGACCATGCGCCCGGAACTGAACTGGGCCGTCAGGGTCTTTACGGACTGCTTGGCATACTCCAGCCAGCGGTGGGGAATGTCCGGGCTGTCGCGGCGATCGTAGTACAGCGGCATCACGGCGTCTTCCAGCAGGCTGTACAGGGATTCCGCGTCCGAATAGTCGCTTTGCAGGGAGGAGGGGAGTTCGTCCGTGACCAGGGGGCCGATGGTCCAGCCGTTTTTGGCGCCCTGGCCTTCGCACCACCAGCCATCGGAGATGCTCAAGTTCAAGCCGCCGTTGACCGGCACTTTCTGGCCGCTGGTGCCGCTGGCTTCATAGGGGCGGCGGGGCGTGTTCAGCCAGATGTCGCTGCCCTGGACCATGAGCCGGGACACAGCCAGGCTGTAGTCTTCAATAAAGAAGATGTGGCCGGAAAAGCGGGGATCGCTGCAGTAGCCGATGACGGTCTGGATGAGTTTGATGCCTTCTTCGTCCGCCGGGTGGGCCTTGCCGGAAAAGACCAGGATGATCGGCCGGTTGGGGTCGTTCAGGATGCGGGCCAGACGATCCGGATCGGCGAACAGCAGCGTGGCCCGCTTGTACGGCGCGAAGCGGCGGGCAAAGCCGATGACCAGCGCGGATGAGGTCAAGCCGTTCATCATCTTCTTTTGATTTTCGCGCGGGATGTTGAACTTGCGAATATAAGAGGGCAGGCGATCGCGGATATACTGGAGGAGCACTTCCTTCTGCTCCTGGCGGGCGCGCCAGAATTCTTCGTTGGTGATGCGGTCGACCTGCTCCCACTGCGGTGCGCCCGGCGGCAGGCTGAGCCAGTTTGCGCCGAGTTCCCGCTCAAGCAGAGATCGCACCCGATCGCCCACATAGGAGGGTACATGGATGCCGTTGGTCACATAGCCGATGGGAATTTCGGATACGGGCACGCCCTTCCAGGCTTCGCGCCACATATAGCGGCTGACCAGGCCGTGCAGACGGCTGACGCCGTTGGCGCGGAAGGACATGCGCAGAGCCAGCACGGTCATTTCAAACACGTGCCGTTCGTCGCCCTTGAGGCGGCCAAGGCGCATGAAATCCTGGAACGACAGGCCGATGGATTCGGCATAATCCCTGAAATAACGCGCGATCAGGTCTTCGGTGAAGCGTTCGTTGCCGGCGTCCACCGGCGTGTGCGTGGTGAAAATGGTATTGGAGCGCACCACTTCCATGGCTCCGTGCAGGTTCAGGCCGCTCGCGCTCATGCTGGTGCGGATGCGTTCAAGCACCATGAAGGCGGAGTGGCCTTCGTTCATGTGGTAGGCAGAGGGGTGGATGCCCAGCCGCGCCAACATGCGCACGCCGCCCATGCCCAGAAGAATTTCCTGGCGCAGACGGTAGTCGCGATCCGCCTCGTACAGGCGGGCGGTGATGGTGCGATCTTCCGCCGTGTTCATGGGCAGATCCGTG
>Ga0082212_10000821_pt1 | contig 45360 bp, 39 predicted proteins | sample TergutNt197P3_FD_71548 | JGI IMG/M metagenome (GOLD analysis project Ga0082212, IMG submission 71548) | Neocapritermes taracua P3 segment gut microbial communities from Petit-Saut dam, French Guiana - Nt197 P3 | ecosystem: Host-associated > Arthropoda: Insects > Digestive system > Gut ... | reverse complement strand
ATAAGAAAAGCAAGGCATTCCGGGGTATAATGGCTCTCAAATGTGGTTGGAATGAGTTTTTGGATAACTCAGCAACTGCGGTGTGGCTTTTGACTGCTTTAATCTGCGGTTACTTAAAGCGACTGTTGACGCAGCTAAGAAATATCCTGTGCCAGACTTTTATGAATATACAAATTTTGCGGCACAGGCATATATAACAACTGGCGCATTTAATAATATGTCTAATGCTGAACTATCAAAAGAACTAAAAGTAACCAGACAGCTAGATAGAGATATGCTCATATCGATGTATGCGACAAAACAAGCTGAAGATGATTATAACGCAAAATATGGGAATATGAATAAACAACTGTCTGTTGCTGGTATGGTATTGCCATTAGCAGGGTTCCCAGCGGCTAGAGCGTTTTCTCCTTCTATCAACCCCAGTGATATTGGCGGGCTTGAATGGGCTAATACAGGCGCTAGCGCGGCTTTGTATCTTGTTCCGGTGCTACCTAAAGTCGGGGGTGCGATAGGCGGGACTGCTGGCAGTATTATTGCCAGTAAGGGATTGCAAGCTGGCGTACATGCTACCGCAGGCGCAATTTTCATTGCCGACCAAGCTAAACATTGGAATAACATGAGTTTGCCCGAAAAGATATTTGCAGGCGTAATGGACGTTGCGATACTACTACCCGTTGTTGGGTACGTCAATACAAAGACGTTAAACGTAAAGGTTGCAAAGGTTAAACTTGTCGATGTGGACAATAAACCAATTCTTGATGCAAACGGCAAGCAATTAGAGATATTCAAGGGAATATCTGTTAAAGACAAGCCATTTATCGGAAAAGCAAATGGTAAACTAACTCTAGGCGAAGTTGCCGTAAAAATTGACCCAAAATCCCTCACAACGCAATACGTCCCTAGAACGCAGCTTGAAACAAATATCATACTACTTGCCTAATCCCGTTATAAAGGTTGTAAAGTCTGCTGCGCCATCCGCGTCAAGCTGCGATACCATTCCTAACCTGCGTTTCAAAGTCCTCCATATCGGGAAAGAACCTGTTTAACAGCGTTATGACTTCCTCCCTCTTCTTACCGGCATTGAGCGGATTGATACCTTTTAGAGTATCCTTGATTAACTCAGCCTGTTTGGTCAGATGTACAATTAGCCATCTCACGCGATTACTTAAGGCTAATGAGGAAGCTACGACAAATCTCATTAGGGCAATAGAAACAGGCAAGTCGGTAGAATTATTGTCAGCGCAAATTGAAAAGCGTCAATCAGAAAAGAAAACCTTGGAAACTCAACTTGCAAAAGAGAAGCTTATTCACCCCATTCTCACTTACGACAGAGTTAAATTTTTCTTTGATAAATTCAAAAATGGCAACGCAAACGATGCTTCCTTCCGCACCTCTTTGATTGAAAGCTTAGTCAACAAAGTTTGTCTTTATGACGGCGAAGATGCCTACGCTGATATCTACTGCAATGCAAGCGAGTACGGAATAAGAATACCATTAAACAAACATGGAAAAGTTTCGCCTAAGGGACAACTGGTACCCCTGGTGAGAGTCGAACTCACGACACATGGTTTAGGAAACCACTGCTCTATCCACTGAGCTACAGGGGCTAGACCTCTATTTTACGGATAAATCGCCTATTTTTTCAAAAGCATCAGTGCTGATATATATCCGGTGGCATGCTGCGGCGCGGCGGTAATCCCTGACGCATACGACTATACTCAGAACTAATTTCCGCCCCTATGATAAGAATTAGTGACGCAAAGTAGATGAATATGAGCATAACATAAATTGAAGCAATGGTACCAAGCGCAAACTCAATACGTGGGAAATTGTCAAAATAAAACACTATCACAACGCGCGCAATCTCAAAAGCACCAGCAGCAAATATGGCACCGGGCCAAACATTACGCCAGTATGTTTTAGTGCCGGGCATGGTTTTGTAAATTATCAAGAAAATTAAAAACATCAGCGAAAAAACCAGTATACGTAAACCAAAACCACCGAAATTAAACGAAACCAACACAGAACTACTGATTACAACGATAAAGAAAAAGATACAGGTGCTGACTGACATAGCAACCTCGCGCAGTTTGCGCACTATTAAGTGATGCCGTACGTTCAATCCCCATGCACGGTTGACGCCGCGGCTAATAGCGCTAAACATAGCACCTGCAGGGAAAAACAATGTGACAATACTAATGACGCCCAACGCACTACGCGCATTGATAATTGCGTCAATATTGTTGCTCAAAACAACCTCTCCGAATAAGAGGTTCTCTTCTACAAACTGAATGATGTTTTCCGGAATGTTCACCGTTGAAGGCAATAAAAAACCGAGCACGGAAATCACTCCCAATAACAACGAGAAAAACGATAGCACGGCATAGTAGGCAATGGCTCCGGCTATCTCCAAGGCACCATCATTGCCCATGCCATTAATAGTTCTGTCCAAAAAGTTGAAAAACGGTATCTTGATTAAACTGGCCCGCGCCTGTTCAACCCTAACGCCAATCGTCCGGAAAATCTCCGCACAACGAGCAAACAAATTCATTTTTTTCTGTTGGTTATCTTCCATGCTCTTATCGCCACAACTTACTGCATATACCTGCAGCAAAAAACCAGCGCTCTAATATAACCCGATTGCACGTATGGCGCAAGCCACAGGCACAATTTCGATGAAAACTTCCATCTAAGCGAACCATGCATTCCTCTAACCTGCCCTGAAACTACTCACCTTTTACAATTTAGTGCTATTATACTGGTGTCATGTCCATCTGTTAGGAGAATTACTGCCATGAAAAAATGTCTTGCGTTTACCTTGTTAGCACTGTTGCCCATAATAGGTACGTGCCTCGCATGTACGTCAACGCCAAAAGATTTCGTTTCGTTTGAGAATACGCAACTTGGATATAAAATTCAATACCCTGAAGGTTATGTTTTCATTGAAGACAGCATGACAGGCGATGAAAAAACCGTAGCCCTCAGTAATCTACCCGAAAACATGCACGACCAAGTGCCGTCTTCCGTACAGGCTATCTGGTTTATACCAGATTCGGGGCAGTTCTCTGCCAACACCATCAGCTTATATATTTCCTCTGTTTCAGATGCTACTCAGCAATCACTCAAATCAAAACCTACGCAAGAACAATATGAATCGGATGTTGTGGAACAGTACTCCGGCATATTCTCCGACTTCACGATTTCCAAGCATATGGAAGGTGGGACATTTGGCAGCCAGTACTTCATCATGTACAACTGTGCCTATAAAAATTATGACGTGCAATATTACATGGCACAGGCGATAACGATATGGAAAGGCAACCAGTATACGTTTACATTTACAAGCAACAACCCGAACCTGTTTACTACTGCGCCGTTTACAACTATGCTCTGCACGCTTAAATTTACAAAATAACAGAGACCGAGTGGATGTCTGTGGAAAATTTGGAGCTGAGGGGATTCGAACCCCTGACCCCTGCGATGCGAACGCAATGCTCTCCCAACTGAGCTACAGCCCCACGACAACGGGATAGATTATAACACAATCATGCCGCTTTGCCATTTACGCGCGATACGCAAATTTTTTTAGCCCCACTCTAGCTGCGCCTCTTGCCAGCCCAAATAGTTACTGATATACTGGTAGCTTGTTTATGGAGAATAAGGGCACAAACACTATGGACTACGAAACCGTTATCGGCTTGGAAGTACATGCGCAACAGTGTACACAAAGCAAGATGTACTGCGGCTGCGCAACAGAGTATACAAATGCACCACCCAACACCCATGCATGTCCTGTTTGCTTGGGTCTGCCTGGTGCGTTGCCCAATATCAATAAACGCGCCATAGAATACTCAATTATGACGGCTTTGGCGCTCAACTGCAGCATTTCCGACTATACCAAATTCGACCGCAAAAACTATCACTACCCTGATTTGATGAAGGGTTACCAGATTTCACAATACGACAATCCGGTCGGCTCGAACGGCTGGCTGAGCATTGAGGTCAACGGCGAGATCAAGCGCATCGGCATCAACCGCGTACATCAGGAAGAGGATGTTGCCAAGATGATGCACCGCAACGATGACGGCACAACTTACAGCCTTGTAGATATCAACCGCTCCAGTATGCCGCTGATGGAGATAGTCAGCGAGCCGGATATGCGTTCGGCAGAGGAGGCACGCGCCTACCTGCAAAAGCTACACTCCATTCTGCGTTATCTGGGAGTTTCCACAGCAAACATGGAGGATGGCTCATTCCGCTGTGATGCAAATATCAGCATCCGCCCCCGCGGTAGCAATGAGTTGTTTGCAAAGGTGGAAGTCAAGAATATGAACAGCTTCCGCGCTGTTTTCCGCGCCTTGGAATACGAAGCCGTGCGACAACGCGAAGCATTAGCCAAGGGCGAGAAACTGACGCAGGAGACACGCGGTTGGGTAGAAGCAGAAGGGAAAACCCTTTCCCAGCGCAGCAAGGAATTTGCCCACGACTATCGCTATTTCCCTGATCCGGATCTTCCGCCGCTCATGCCATCAAAAGAATGGGTGGATGAGATACGCTCAAAGTTGCCTGAATTACCTGAGGCACGCATGCAGCGTTTGATGACTCAGTATAACCTGCAGGCTTACGATGCCAACCTGCTGACAGAAAGCCGCGACATCGCTGATTACTATGAGGAGATGATAAAAGCGGCACCTCAGCTGTCGCCGAAGGATTTAGCCAACTGGCTTACGGGGGCGGCAACAAGCATTCTAAACACTTCCGGATGTGATATTATAGAGTTTGCAAAGCATGTTTCTCCAGCTAGTTTCGTGCAGTTGATAAGCTTGGTGGAACAGGCTATTATCAACAGCGGCACCGCAAAAAGCGTGCTGGATGAGATGTTTGCCACAGGCAAGGCACCTCAGACAATTATTGATGAGAAAGGGCTGGCTCAGATTTCTGACACATCGGCGCTTGAGTCTATAGCGCGTCAGGTGATACAGGAAAATCCGCAGGCCGTCGCCGACTACAAGACCGGCAAAGCCCAAGCATTAAAATTTATGGTAGGACAGTTGATGCGGCTCTCCAAAGGCAGAGCCAACCCGAATATGGCAACAGAAATAATTACACGCCAGCTGGGAGAAAAATAAATGAGAACTTTTTTCATCATCGCGCAGATGATACTTTCGGTCGCACTTACCGCCGCACTGCTGTTGCAGGTTAAGGGCGGAGGGCTGGGCGGCATATTGGGACAATCCGACACCGTTTACCGAACGCGTCGCGGTGTAGAGAAAACACTGTTCCAGATTACCATCGTGCTGATTGTGTTATTCTTGGTCATATCACTGGTTATGCTCAAGGTAGCCGTAGACTAAACAAATCACTGTTGCACTGCTTTGTTACACAAGCCTCGGGATCTATATCCCGAGGCTTTATACGTACCGAAAGCCCGGTTGCGAAACTTTGCATGCATGGCGTCTTGCCGCCTTGTTCATACTCGTTTTGTATCGCAGTCCGCTTATGTTCTGCTTGCATAAATGTTATAATCCCGCTGGAGGAGGATAGACTCTGGTGGGTCTTGCGGACTTCAAATCCGTTGGCGACGGCTAACCCGCCGCGGGGGGTTCGATTCCCTTCCCCCTCCGCCAAATTACACTAATCCAAACCCTACGCTGGTCCCCGCCAACAGCAGATTTGTGGTTGAGATTTATCAGTGGCATCCGGCATGAGATAAGTGTGAATGTACTGCTTCAACGAAATATTCTATAATGATTGGAACTCATTAGGGCTGGAAACAAAATAGGTTATCAAATCATATTTCATGCGTCCTGTGATAATTATTGCGGTTTTCCCTCTACAGGGTACAAAAGGAGAAATCATTGGTCGAGAATGGTAGCGATATCAGGCTAACCGCTCTCTCCCGTTATTCGGGTTGAGGGGCCAAACTAAGTCCGGGTGACTTAGAACAGGCATTGGGATGTCTCAAAATTCCACAGAATGAGTATGTTCTGGCTGGGGTAAAGGATGACGCCGGAGTGTATAAGCTGCGCGACGACTTGGCTATTGTGGAAACGGTAGATATGATTGCGGCCATCGTAGATGAACCGTACAGCTTCGGCATGATTGCCGCCGCTAATGGTATCTCGGATATATACGCCATGGGCGGCAAACCTATCACCGCTATGAATATTGTCGGGTTCCCATCAGAAAGTATGGACATATCGGTTTTAAGCAGAATTCTACAGGGCGCCCAAGCCAAATTGAATGAGGCTGGAGTGATACTGATGGGCGGGCACAGCGTACGCAACGATGAAGTAAAATTCGGATTGTCCGTCACCGGCACCATACATCCGGAGCATATAATAACCAAAGGTGGCGCTAAAATAGGAGACAGGCTCGTCATCACCAAACCCATCGGAACCGGCATCCTGACGACAGCCCTCAAAGCTGACATGCTGCCATCACCTGTAACCGAGAGATTGGTGGCACAAATGTCACGCCTCAATGATAAAGCCTGTCAGGCCATGTTGGAAATCGGCGTGCACGCCTGCACCGATGTTACCGGTTTCGCTCTCTTGGGACACTCCTGCGAAATGGCCGAAAGCAGCGGCACTTCCATAGAGATTGACAGCAAGAAAGTGCCCATCATACCAGAGTCCATGCAATTTGCCCATATGGGGCTAATTCCGGAAGGTATGTATGCCAATTGGGAATTCCGCAATACCATGGTGCAGGCCCCCGCCATAGATGAGGACACTATGAGTGTGCTTTATGACCCGCAAACCTCAGGTGGGCTGCTCATATGCGTGGCACCTGAAAAATGCTCGGCACTGCTACAACGATTACATGACCTGGGTGTGAGCCAAGCCGCCGAAATTGGGCGTGTTGTGGAAGCCGCACCGTGCAGTCAAATTATCGTGTTATGAAATCAGTCCCTATAGCAAAAAAAACTAATACGCCGTCCGGTATGCGACAGCTACCGGCAATAGAGACGTTGCTGGAATCTACTTTCTTGTCAAGTGCCATCGCCCGCTACTCGCGGCCACTTGTAACTGAGGCAGCACGCCACACACTAGCCGCGTTGCGCCATGATATTCGCAGAAACCAACCCATTCCCACGCTGTCAATGGATTTTATTGCCCAAATGATTATTCAACACCTTTCTGAAGAATGGGCAGGCTTCGCTCAACCTGTCATCAACGCAACCGGCATCATTTTGCACACTAACCTCGGACGCGCTCCGTTGTCTGACCCGGCACTGAAGGCACTAAACGCCATCGGGGGGCGTTACCTCAGTCTGGAAAGCAACCTCTCAGAGGGAACCAGAGGCGTGCGTACTTTAGAGTTGAGACGGCTGCTATCTGTTGCCTGTCATGCAGAAGATGCCCTTGCCGTTAACAACAACGCTGCTGCCATGCTGCTTGTACTGATAGCGCTCGCAGGTGGCAAAGAGGCTCTAATATCACGCGGGGAATTGGTACAAATAGGCAACGGATTCCGTATTCCTGAAATATTGGAGCAAAGCGGAGTTATTTTGCGGGAGGTCGGCACCACCAACCAAACATCCGCCCGCGACTATGAAAAATGCATCAGCGAACGCACGGGGCTCATCGTCAAAGTGCACCAGTCCAATTTCGTGCAAAAAGGATTCGTCAGCAGTCCCTCCATTGAAGAACTTGCCGCAATTGCCGGCAAGGGGCAGTTGCCATTGGTATATGATATGGGCAATGGCGCTCTTCTGGATACGGCGCATTTCGGGTTGGAGCATGAGCCGACCGTTATGGAATCCCTACGTGCCGGAGCTGATGTCGTCTGCTTCAGCGGCGACAAATTGCTCGGAGGTCCGCAGGCAGGCATAATTGCCGGCAAACGGGAGTTTATTCGCCTCATGTTAAATCATCCGTTACTACGCGTGATACGTTTGGATAAGCTATCAGCTATCGCCTTAGCAACAACCATAAAAAGCTACCTTGACAAAAATGCAGCGCTAGAACTGCCTTTATGGCAAATGATACGGCTCAAAAAAGAAGAAATTCGCTCCCGCGCCAGCACCATCGCACAACAACTGAAAACGCAAAACATAGCCGCCACCATACAAGATGGCGTAAGTTTGGTTGGCGGAGGCACTCTACCAGAACAGGAACTGCCAACTACGCTTATATGCCTGAGCCCACCACGTGCGGTGGATAAAATCGCCCGCAGATTAAGGCTTTCCTCTCCGCCGCTGGTGGCGCGGGTGGAAAAGGACGCCGTTCTTATTGACCTGCGTACAGTTTTCCCTGACCAAGACGCTCTGCTGCCCGGCATTATCGCCGCCGCCTGGGCTCAAAAGGACTGATGCGTGCTAACCTTTGGCACCGCGGGTCATATTGACCACGGAAAGTCGTCTCTGGTCAAGGCTCTCACATCTATAGACCCTGATCGGCTGCCTGAAGAAAAAAAGCGTGGCATGACCATCGATCTGGGTTTTGCGTGGATGGATCTGCCGTCGGGTGAGACCATAGGTATCGTCGATGTGCCCGGGCACAAGCAGTTTGTGCACAATGTCATCCCCGGTCTTTTCAGTATTGATGCCGCGTTGCTGGTTGTTGCCGCCGATGATGGTTGGATGCCGCAGACAGAAGAGCACCTGCGCATACTGGACCTGCTGGGCGTAAGGTGCGGCATTGTGGCGCTGAATAAGGTTGATCTGATAACTGACACCGAATGGCTGGAGGAAGTGCAAAAAGACGTCGCCTGCAGGCTTGCAGGAACCAACCTTGAAAATGCTCCCATAATTCGCGTCAGCACACGCAGCGGCGTAGGTATAACAGAACTAACGCAGGCTATTGACGCACTGGCTCAAAAGCTTTCGCCGCGCCGGGATATAGGCAAGCCACACCTGCCTATTGATCGTGTTTTTGTGATTAAGGGAAGCGGCGTTGTTGTAACCGGCACGCTATCGCAGGGGGTGTTCCACGCAGGAGACGCCGTCAACATTACCCCATCAGGCTTAAGCACACGCATCCGCAGCATGGAAAGCTTTAAAAGAAATGCCTCCGTGAGCGCCCCCGGGGGGCGCGTTGCACTCAACCTAGCAGGGCTAAAACGCACAGATGTGCATCGCGGCGATATAGTCATGGCAGAACATCAAAGTCCTCTCCTAAGTCGCTTTTTAGATGCTCATTTGACATTGCTCTCTGATGCGGAAATACCGCTTAAAAATATGTCCGAGGTACTGGTTTACCTTGAGACGCGCGAACTTCTCGGACGCATATCCATCATAGGCGCCAAAACTCTGGCACCGGGAGAGAGCGCTCTGGTGCAATTGCGCTTCCAAGAAGACGTTTCCGCTTTCATCGGAGAGCGTTTCATTATCCGCCGGCAATCGCCGGCAAAGACCATAGGCGGAGGTGTGGTGCTTGACCCGCTGGCAAAGAGATTAAGAATGTCCGCAACGCCGGATCGTGTTGCTCTTTTACAAAAACGTCTGACTCAAGACCTTGACGCGCTAATTCTCTCGGAAATAAGTAAAAAGGGCTGGGCCGAAACGCAGCAATTACTGCTCAACAGCCTGCATTCAACAGATGAAATTTTAGCGCATGTAAAACAACTGGCCGAACAACAGTTGCTGGTGCTCGCAGCTGACTACGCCGTGCAACCGGCAGTCTGGCAGGATAATTGTTTGAAAGTCTTGAGCGCAATTGACGCCAAATACAAGGCCAATCCCATACAAGCCGGCACGCCACAGGCTGCCATACAAAAAGAATTTGGTGTGCCGGATGATATCTTTGATGCATTGGTGCAACAACTGGTTGCAACGGGCAAGCTGGTGCGTCAGAACGATATGCTATATCTGCCGGGAAACGCCTCCACTCTTTCACCACAGCAGGAATCACTTAGGCAAACCATTATAGGCATGTTTGCCACTCAGGTTATGACTCCGCCAACGCTCAGTGATATTGGCAGGCGGCTGGCAAATGGCTTGCCTGTGGCATACTACCTTGTCAAACAGGGCTTATTGGTGGATTTGGGAGGTGGCGTGTTGTTGGAAAAAGCGCACTTTGAGAGGATATGCCTTAAGGTCACAACGCTACTCAAGCAAAACGGGCATGTCAGCATACAGGAAATTAACCAGCACTTCGGCCTCAGCCGCAAATACAGCGTACCGCTGCTGACATACATGGACCGCCTTGGCATCACGCGCCGCGAAGGCGACGTGCGTGTTGCAGGAAGGAAGCTTTTATAACGGCAAGTCCAAATATAAGCAGACCGAATTTAATAACCTGCTGGACAAGATCACTGCTCACCATAACACTCCCCCAAAGGGTTATGTATTGGACTGCATGTTATGTGTTGATTTTTTAAGCGAAAATGTATAGCATAATACCCACAGGAAAAATCTTTACAATGGTGTATTAGGAACAAAACATGGAAATTGAAGAAGTACGTAAAAATACCAAGCTGATGTATCAGGGCAAGCCGTGGAACGTGGATAATGCCGAGTTCGTTAAACCCGGCAAGGGACGTGCCATCTACAGATTGCGCCTCAAAAACCTGCTGGATTCCAGCACGCTGGACATCACCTTTCATTCCGGAGAAAAAGTGGATGAAGCCAGCATTAGCAATCAGGAAATGCAATACCTCTACAAAGAGGGTGACCATTACGTTTTCATGAACACATCCAACTTCGATCAGACTTTCGTCACAGAGACGCAAATGGGGGATAAAATCAATTTTCTCAAGGAAGGAGTGCTGGTCAACGTGCAGTTGCTGGAAGACCGGCCGATTGACATATCCATCCCCGTATTTGTCGAGTTGGAAGTAGTCGAAACAGGCACCGCCATAAAAACCGCCACTGTTACGGCGCAGAATAAGTCAGCCAAGCTGGAGACCGGGTACAGCCTTGATGTGCCCGCCTTCATCAAGGAAGGCGACATGCTCAAAATAGATACCAGAACCGGCGCCTACGTAGAACGACTTACCAAGAAGTAGCTTATGCCCGCTGAACGGGAACGTCTTGCACGGATAAAAAGCAACCTTAAGCGCCGCGCACGCATTTACGATATCGTCCGCGAGTTTTTCCGCGGGCGGGGGTTTTTGGAGGTGGAAACACCAATTCGCGTGCCTTGCATAGCCCCTGAGCTCAACATCTCACCGCTGAAAAGCGAAGACTGGTACCTTGCCGCATCTCCCGAGTTGCATATGAAACGTTTGCTGGCAGCAGGATATAAGCAAATTTTTCAGGTCAGCCACTGCTTTCGCAAGGGAGAACACGGAAGACAACATAATCCCGAGTTCAGTTTGCTGGAGTGGTATCGCGCAGATGCAGGCTTCATGGATGTGATAAGCGATACAGAGCATTTGGTTTGTACATTAATGCAAGAGCTGCATGCAGGCAACATACTGCACTACCAAGGACAAGAAATCGCGCTGGATTTGCCTTGGCCGCGCCTCAGTGTTAAAGATGTTTTTCTAAAAATCGCCGGTTGGGATCCTATGGCAGACTACAACGCCGAGCGCTTTGACTACGACATGGCCACGCTGGTACTTCCGGCATTGAGTCCTGCGCGTCCCACCGTACTGGTAGAATATCCTGCAGCAGCAGCTTCACTGGCGCGGCTGAAAACGGGTGACAACAGTGTTGCGGAACGCGCCGAGGTGTTTATTGGCACAATGGAACTGGCCAACGCATACAGCGAACTAACCGATGCAGCCGAGCAGAGGCAGCGTTTTATGAAAGAGTCGGCCCAAATTGAACGTGAACAGGGGCAGGTCATTCCCTTGTCAGAGCCTTTTTTGGAGGCGCTATCTTTTTTGCCTGAGTGTGGCGGTATAGCCTTGGGTATGGACAGACTGGTCATGCTATTTTGCGACGCCGGAAACATCGATGAGGTTTGTGCCTTTACGGAGGAAAATATATGAGTATTTTATCGCGCGACGACATTTTATCACTCGTTACGGGCGACCCGCCGCTGGTGGAAAATTATCTGGATTTGGAGATGCAGCTGCAGACCAACGGTTTTGACATAAGTCTGCGCAGCATTTCGCGTTTAACTTCATGCGGGCGGCTGGCACAGGATAATAAAGAGCGTATGATCTCCACTCAACAAAAACTGGAGTTTGCACCAGACGGCACCATACATTTGGATGCGGGAAGCTACAGCATAACATATAACGAAATCGTGCATTTGCCCAAGGATGTTACGGCACTCGGGCTGCCGCGCTCCAGTTTGCTCAGATGCGGTGCCTGCATACATACAGCCGTGTGGGATGCGGGTTATCACGGACGTTCAGAATCGCTATTGGTGGTACATAATGCGCTTGGGCTGGATTTGGAAAAGGATGCGCGCGTGCTTCAGCTGGTGTTTTCACGCCTTACAGGCAGCAGCCCCGGCTACGCCGGAGCGTACCAGAGTGAAAATATAACCTAGAGCACCACGTTTAGCGCAGATGGCACCACTCTAAACGTAACAGGTCCGCAACCCAACAACTCGCCGTCAGCCTGCAATAAAATACGTTTGTCGCACTCTATACTAACCTGCCCGGCTTTTTCTACGCGTATCTTTGGGTGGGTAGTATGAGTTCCCTTATACACACGGGGAAACACCTGCAACAACTCAAGCTTATGCACGTCTCCAATGGTAATTACGTCCAGGAGATTATCATCTAGGGCCGCCTGCGGGGCAATGCGCATACCGCCGCCGAAAAATGCGCCGTTGGCTACCACCACGCTGAGCACGCGCCGCTCCTCGTCACGTCCGTCAATATTAAGACGTATGTCTTTATTGCGATAAAAAGGCAGCAGTTTCAAAAGTGACAGCACAAACGGTACGGTACTGCCCATAAAATGCGGCACGCGCTTGCTGCCATCGGCGACCTCGGCATCAAAGCCCACGCCGGCTCCATTGATAAAATATCTCACGGCACGCTGCCCGTCATTATCCGTATACTCCACCTGTCCCGCATCAACCAAACGGCGATGCTCCCCTGTGACCATACGGGAAGACTTCATATAATCCTTTGGAATACCCATCGATTTGATGAAATCATTACCCGTACCGGTGCCAATAATCCCCAGTGCCACAGATTTTGAATTAGCGGATGAAAGCAGTCCATTGACCACCTCATGTATGGTTCCATCACCTCCTACGGCTACAAGCAGGTTGTAACCCTCGTTGGCAGCCAAGAGTGACAACTCCAGCGCATGCCCGCGACTTTCAGTGAATTGAAAATCGAAAGATAATCCGCCCTGGCGCAACAGGCTTTCTATATCAGACCACAGGCGGGATACCTCCCGCCTGTTACCTGCGACCGGATTGATAATTATCTTGGCATGCTGCTTCGCCATTTGTCTCCTACCAAGAAACTCTCTGTTTTTATATCACACTGCGCAAATCAGTCAATGAATACTATGCAATTTGACGGTCTAGCAAGCTGCTCAAAGGCAATTCCGGCGTCACGGAAGATTTGACGGAAAGAGTCATCGGCGTAATTTCCAAAGCTAACATAGCGCTTAATACGGGCATTGGCAAGCATTTTTGCACACAGCACACACGGGGTATGCGTAGCATACACGACGGACCCGTCCATACTCACTCCGTGAAGTGCCGCCTGTATGATGACGTTCTGCTCCGCATGCACGGCGCGGCAAATTTCATGGCGCGTGCCGGATGGAATATTTTGCGCATCGCGCAGGCAACCCAATGCCAGACAGTCCTGCAAACCTGTCGGCGCACCATTGTAGCCGGTGGATAGAATATGCTTATCCTTTACCGCCACAGCCCCAACGTGATGGCGCAAACATGTGGAACGCTCCGCCACCACAGCGGCAATTTTCAGGAAATACTCATCCGAATGCGGGCGGCTCATAATTGCTTCTCAAAGGTTGAAATAGTGTTGCGGCATTCCCGTTCCAGATCTTCAAGCGAGCCTTCATTGACGATAGTAAAATCTGCCATAGCAATCGGCCCACCCTTGTTAAGATTAAGAATTTCGGCAACATCGCGGGAGTAGGCCTCTTCCATGGTCAGCGGGCGCACTACGCGCTTTGCCAAACGGGCATAGCGCGTAGCCGGCGAAGACCAAACAAGCGCCACGCGAAAATCGCGGCCATAGTATTTGCTGAGGGACATATACTCCTCCCAGGAATAAAGCCCGTCCACAACCACAGGACTATCCTTGATAAGCAGGTCTATTTTGGGCAAATTAAGCGTGGCGTAAGCCTCCATACCATGGCGCTGACGCAATGACTCGCGCATGCGGCGCTCATTTTCCTCGTTCAGCGGCAGGTTTGCTTTTCGCAATTCATCATCGGTTACGTCCCCAAAACGAATGCGCGCATGACCTTTGCTCTCAAAAATACGGGAAACCTCCGACTTGCCGGCTCCCGCCATACCAACTACGGCAACAACTAACATACGGCTCCTAAATCAACAAAGTAAACAGGTGCTAATTATAAGCAAAACAGCAAACAGATAACAACATTTATTCCCCATCAAGGTTGTATCCGGCAATTGCCCTTTTTCCGAGAATCGAATTACGACTTCCATGACAATTGCAGCACATATCAGAGGCGCTGTAAGCTAATTTGCCGCTTTTCGAGTCACTCTATGTCTGATTATACGAGAAATTGGCGATTGGGCATTCTAGCGCCTGTAACAGCGACCGCTATGCTATAATGTCTTTGTTATGGAGAAACTCAGCCTTTCCTCAAAAATCGAAAAACACTTATCCCCTGAAGCGCAGGATATTATGCGTATCGCAGCACGCATGTCAGAGCAGCAGGGCGTGCGTCTTTATCTGGCAGGTGGCGCTGTACGCGACCTACTGCTAGAGCAGGCGGTAAAAGACATTGACCTTGTAGTCGAGGGCGATACACCCGCCTTAGTGCAACTATTGGCGCAGGAGACCGGCTGCGAGGCACTTTTGCACCATGAGTTTTTTACCGCAAAATTGCATTTGCCATCTTTTTGCATTGATATTGCCAGCGCGCGCAGTGAAAGCTACCGCCATCCCGGCGCTTTGCCCACTGTATGCCCTGCCGATATCGGCACCGATCTCAAGCGGCGCGATTTCAGCATCAATGCCATGGCAGTCTCCCTCAACAGTGAGGACTATGGACAACTGCTGGACGAGTGCGGCGGTCTGCAGGACCTGAAGAGCCAAACAATACGGGTATTACATGCGCAGAGTTTCCAGGACGACCCCACCCGTATGTGGCGTGCCGTAAGGTATGAGATGCGGCTTGGCTTCCGCATGGAAGGCACCACCAAGGACCTTTTACAGCAAAACCTGTCGGTACTGAGAAGCATCAGCGGAGAACGGCTGTGGTATGAGCTCGAGTGTGTTCTGGATGAAACAAAACCTGAGAAGGTATTGTCGCGTGCTGCGGAATTGGGGTTGCTGCGCTGTATACATGCGCAACTGAGTTGCACCAGCCAGCTGGACGCATGGTTTGACCACGCCCGGCAATTAAGCCTGCCTAAGAGCCCCACTTCGGTGCTCTATCTGGCATTGTTGCTGTATCCTTTGGAGGCAGCCGAAAATGAAAGGGTCGTACAGCTGCTTAAGCTAAACAAAAATCTGCAGCACACCCTGCATGACAGCGCCGAAATTAAAGCATCCCTGGCGGTACTTGAGAACGCCACCCTGCTGCCCAGTCTTGTCTATCATACCCTCTGTGGCTATGACACAAGCGCTATCAAAACCAATCTCATTGCCTCAACATCAAACAATGCCCGACGTCATATGCGGCTATACCTTGAACAATTGCGTTATATCAGGCCGATTCTCAACGGAGATGCCCTTATTTCCCTCGGAATTAAACCCGGACCGCAGATCAATGCGATGCTAACCCGTCTAATGCATGCACGCCTCGACGGCAAAACCCACAGCCGTGAGGATGAGATGCGGTTGTTGGGTCTTATGCGCTAGTTTTACATATCAAGGCACAAAACCATAACTCCGGTTGTGAGCGTATCTTTAATTTTGCTTACACTGCCATACCGCATGTATACGCCAAACAGGAACTCATGCCGGCATCTTGCAGACACTGCTGTACGCGACATGCTTGCGCCTCGTCACCAAACAGCGCAAAAAGGGTAGGTCCGGCACCCGCAAGATGCACCGGTACTCCGGACATACGCTGAAACTCTGTTCTGCAGCTTTCTAACCCTGAAAAAGCCGTAAAGGCCACTTTTTCAAAGACGTTGAATAAATTCCCTGCAGCAATAGCTGCGCCGTGTGCCAGGCGCCCCGTCAGCGCATCCGTGAGTTCACCGTGTGTAAAATGCTCGGACCGCAGCATGGAATACATCGCTACTGTTTTCGATGCTAAACTTGGTATATTTGGAAATAGCAACACCAGCCAAACACGCGGCATGTCGGGAAGTTGTCTGATAACGTCGCCTCTGCCTTGGGCTAATACCGTGCCGCCACCAAAGAAAAACGGCAGGTCTGAGCCCAGTTTGGCAGACATACTTATCAAATCACTTGTTGACACCTCAGCACCCCACAATCGCGCCAGCCCACGCATGACAGCCACCGCATCGCTGGAATCACCTCCCAGTCCGGAGGATAAAGGTATGCGCTTATCAAGCGTAATTTTGGCTCCACGACGTACTCCAGTATGGCACATCAACAATTGCGCCGCACGGCTTACAAGGCTTTTTGGGGCAACCCAGTCACGCGCCGCGCAGTGATACTCCAAGTGTTCGGCATCTTCAAAAACCAGTCTGTCACACAAACTAACGCCCTGCATCACACTGCGTATTTCGTGAAATCCGTCAGTTCGCTTACCAAGTACTTCCAGCGTTAGATTAACTTTGGCACAGGCATCCAGTGATATCACAACTCACCCCTATCATTGAATGCGCTCCACAGCCGCACCCATTCTGCCATGCTCAATGTTTCGGCGCGACGGCGAGGTTCAATACCGGCAGCCTCCAGCAGAGGGAATAGTTCTTCCTTCGGTTTATTCAGACCCTGAGCCAGTGAGTTTGGCAGTTGTTTGCGGTTGGCGCAGAAAGCGGCACGTGCCAATCTAAAGAACCCGGGCACCGATGAGAGGGAAATTAGAGGTTTGTTGTGAACAGTGATTCTAAGTACCGCAGAATCCACTTTTGGCGTGGGATAAAAACTTCCCGCAGGCACACTGCATACCAAGCGGGGCTCTCCATACAACTGCACCGCCACACTAAGCAGACTCATCTCACCCGGCCTGGCAGTAATCACCCGCGCTACCTCTTTTTGTAGCATGAGCACCATAATCTCAGGCTGACACTCGCTCTCCAAAAAATGCCGTATCACAGCCGATGTGATGTAATACGGCAGGTTGGCTACCACCTTGTAACAGCCACCATCCTGTGCGAGGAAATCAGATGGGGAGCATTTCAGTATATCATCGTGTAAGACACGCACGTTGTCGCATTCGGAAAAAGCATTTTGCAACATTAAAGCCAGTGTGTCATCAAGTTCTACAGCAATAACATTCCCCGCGTTGCGCGCCAACTCCCCCGTCAACACACCTAACCCGGGCCCAACCTCAACCACCGTATCATGCGTACTCAACTCAGCAGCCGTCACTATTTTACGCAACACCCCAGAGTCGACCAGAAAATGCTGCCCCAAGCTTTTTTTGGCACGGGCATCAAGCACGCCCAGCAGGCGTCTGGTCTGCCGCATTAGAGACTCTGCGGGTACCACACAATCCGGCATGCTAGGCACTATACTCCAACTCACGTATCCGGCGAGACAGTCCGCCGGATACCAGAATAAAGTTCTTTCTTTGGTGCCTGAGTATCAATCTGCAAAGAAAAAAAATATCTTCAGCGTTTGTATGGCTTGGCGCCAAATGCAACAAATTTGAGTCCTCATGCATACCAGCTTGTGCAGAGCAATACATAACAGGCATATCATAACACAAGGCATGGCAGTGCTACACGGGAAGACTCAAATCTCACTGCAGCTACTCACGTCATTTAGCCGAGACAATCAAATATTTTTGACCCAATCACATCACACATGCTACAATGCAAAATCATGGAAATAAGTTGGCTGGGGCATTCATGTTTTAGAATTCGCGGCAAGCAAGCCTGCGTCGTCACAGACCCGGTATCGCCGGGCAAAGGCTATTCCCTTGGCAAGTTGAACGCCGATATTGTGACCGTGAGCCACGACCATAACGGACATAACTACACCGCCGGAGTTTGTGACAGCCCTCACGTATTATGCCGACCGGGTGAGTACGAGGTTTCAGGTGTATTGATTATCGGTCTGGCAAGTTTCCACGACACATCCCGTGGCAGCGAAAGAGGCAAGAACACCATTTTCGTCTTTGAAACAGAGGAGATGTCCATCTGCCACCTAGGAGACCTAGGCTATTCCTTGACAGCCAGTCAGATTGAGGAAATCGGCAAGGTTGATATTCTTATGATTCCTGTAGGTGGCGGCAGCACCATCAACGCCACAGCAGCCTCATCCATCGTACGCCAAATAGAGCCTAAGATTGTGCTGCCCATGCATTACAAGGCATCCCTCTTTCAGGATACCCTTGAGCCGATTGAGGTTTTTCTTAAGGAAATGGGTGTTTCCGACACATCCACCAAACCCAAGCTGAGCATCAATAAAAACAATCTGCCACCGACCACTCAGGTTACGCTGCTGGAATTGCAACCGGTCAAATAAATGGAGTCTATCCATACTTCTGCGCGGGTCATCTATCCTGCCGCGAATTAGAACAATAATTCTCTCAATCACACGCCGCAGGGCATGCATTTTCCCAGCAGTTCAATCTTCCGGAACGTTTCACAACGAGTGCCGCCTGAAATAACAGCAAACAGCCTCACAGGGACCACCTCAGCAAACAACAAACCATTCGCATAATCCTCCAGCACAATCCGCATAAACATCATTTGCCACACGCTACATGCAAGAGGGGCTCCCTGACGGGAGCCCCTCTTTTAAGGCTTTTTAACCACCTCTGCTAAAGTGGACTAGACCACTCTGCGAGTGCGGATGATGAGAATGATGACCGCCAAAGTCAGAAGCGCACCGACACCAACGATGACCCAGATATAAACAGGGGTGCTCTGGGAAGGCATGGTGACAACGATATTCTGATCTTTAACGTTAACGTCAGCTGTAACAACAGGTACAGGATTCTGGGTAACGGTTACCATCGGGGGAACCTGTAAAGTGATGGCAGGAGGTGCAACCTGAGTTACAGTAACCGGAGCCAGAGGCAATCTGATGAGGAAACCATACTCGCCTCTCCACTCTTTCTCAGTAGGTCCATCAATGGCTACGCGCCAGTAGTAATAACCACCGTCGTTTAGATTGGATGGCCAAATCTGAGTGACCTCAAGACTATTCAGATTAGCAGGAACCGTAAGTGAGGTGGTGGTGCTGGAGGTGAAATCGCGGGTCGTGGAAACCTGCAACGTATAGGTTCTGCCGATCTTATTAATAGAATCGTCTCTCCATGAGAAGATAGGTCTCTGTTGATCAATTGTCGCGCCGCTTACAGGAGTCAAATCGTAAATGTGTACCACAGCCGTAGGATTGGTAGTAAACACAAGCACGGTAGGATCAGTGCTGGCGGTCGCAGTATTGAACATAAAACTGGAAACAGGGCTGCTGGCCCAGACTGTTACATAGTAAACTGTATCAGGCGTTAATTTATTTTGAATGTCAAGGTAATTCGTGTCGCCAGGTACCGTCTCAACAATCCAGTCAGAACCAATGTTTGTGAGCAGATTAGTCTGCTTAACAGGGCTTATCTTGACAGTATATTCTGTAGCATTCGGCAACAGGTTCCATCTAATGGTGGCAGAAGCCTTACCGATATTGGAGTTTGTTATAACGCTATTAGGATCAACCGTCAGTCCGTCGCCGTTGCGACCAAGAGTGTCAGTATAAGTCCAGATTTCAACGCCGATGTTCGAGTAGAGTACAACGTTGCCCGATGTAGCAGGAACAGCAAGAATTCTGCTGTATCTGCCTGGATCTCTACTCAGAAGAGTTGGCTCATTGGGAGTGATTGCCTCGGTAGTGTTCAGAATACCGCGAACGCGGTATGTGTTGGCACCTATGGCATACACCAAACCGGTGCCCTCATAAACATTACCATTACCGGGGGCAGCGACAACATCGCGAATCCATGAAGTTGTGCTAACGCCGCCGGTAAATCCGACCTTGCTCCATGTCTTTCCGCCAGCCTTGTCAGCATAGCGATAGATACCAGCGCCCGTGGTTGCGCCACTGTTGCTAGCGTTTACACCAACAAAGACGTTGCCAGTGTCGCCATAATCAGCGGCAGGAGTAATCACTGCATCATAGAGAGTCCCTGTGGTAACTGATATTGGAGTGTCAAACTCAGTCCACTCAACACCGCGGTCTGCTGATTTCCAAGCAATGACAGTGTTTGAGGTAACGCCTACGGCGAAGACAGTATTAACCGTGTTGTCATCATTTAGGTAGGACGCAAGGTCAGTTACGCGGAAGTTGGTACTAGTCTTCGTTGACGGTGATCCGGCTGACCAAGAAGTGCCTGACCTAGTCCATGTAACAATGCCGTAGCCACCACCGGCACTAGGAGTGAGTGTACCGGCCACAACAACACCATTGTTGCCCAAAGGCAATATCGCTGAAACAGAGTCCATGCCATTGGTACCGGAACCAGCACCAGTGACATTTTCAAACGCCATACCATTGGTGGTCGAACGCTGAAGAACAGCATTGCCGAGACCAGTTGCAACACCAGTTTCTGCCCAGGCAAAGCGGAAAATAGTGTTGTCTGTGGCATAGTTGGGTGACAGGGCAAGTCTGTCGTAAATTATACCACTAGCATCATTTACATCAATGCGTTCCCAAGCACCCTCGCTCGCCAAGAAACGCCACATGCTGGCATGAGTAATACCAGTCCATAAACCATCTGTAGCATCAGTGGTTATTACGAATATGTCGTCGCCGCTATCTTTGTTGGCGATAGCCAAATCAAAGATAAAGTTGATGACGTCGTTAATGAGGCTGCGCTGAACGTAAGTCGTGCCCTTGCCTACGCTGAAACCACCGCCGAAACCACCGACGTTAAGAACATAGGATATATCCTTGCCGCCGCCGACATCAGAGAGATACCCGCGGTCAAACAAAACCCAAGAGGTTGCAGTTGTAACATAATCGGGCAGAGTCTGATCAGTAAAGCTCACTCTGCTGGCAGTTGTCCCAGCTGTCCCCAAATCACCGCCAAGTCTGATGCCTCTTGTTACTTTTCCATTACTGCCGCCGGCCAAAAGAACGCCGGACGACCAGTTACCAACCATGGAAAGATTGTTCCAAACCTGATTATCAGCTGAGGAAGCACCTTGTGCGAGGATTTTATCACAGGTCGTGCTCTCCACGATGCGGTAAATACCGGATGCGGCATTCTGGCCTGCGATACAGAACACAAAGTTCGTATCACTGAAATCCATAACACCGCCGCCAAGGTCTACACCGGGGTTGTAATCCGACGGGAAAGCAATATCCGCAGCTACGGAACTAGGCACTGATAAAGTCGTGTTTAGACCCCACGTGCTATCCTTACCGGACGATTGAACAACGATGCCATCCGCTGCATTTTTACCAACGGCAACCACTGCGAAGTTGGAACCAAAAGTAGGAGCCACCTTAACCGCTAAGATGTCATAAGCACCAAAAGGAGCACTTCCGTATACAACCAAATTGTTGGACGTATCGGTCTCAGACCAATAATACACGCCATCCTTCAACCCAGTGGCGGGACCGGAAGCTGAATTAACGCCAAGCAGTGCGTACTGCGTGCCTTTATTTACGCCGATATCAAGAGAAAGTAACGCATTGCCATACTGATCAACATCAATGATTTTGGTAAAACTCACGCCGCTATCAGTTGAGCGATAGAACGCTTTAGACGTAATAATGAAGAGAGAGTTCGCATAAACGGGGGAGCAGACTATTTCGATTATGTCTTCATTCAAATCAACATAATCAACTGATGAACTTTCTCTGACTCTGGTATCAATGCGAGTCCAAGTACTGCCATGATTACTGGATACGATAATGGCATATTCCGGATTGCCGCCGGCACCATCATCAAACTTGGCAAAGGCATAAATCCTGCCATCTATACTGGATTGGGCAAGGGGACCACCCTGAATCAAATTCGGGGCAAGAATGAGATTATCTTCCGAGGGGAGTTGTACCTTTCCCCAATCGGTCCACTCCTGCGTACCTGCCATAACAGGCGCAGCAAACGGGATGACGCCGACAAGCATAAGAGTTGTCAGGACAACACCCAAAATTTTAGCAACTTTGCTTTTCATCGACTTTTAATTTCTCCTTGAATAATTCTATATAGTTTTGTTATGAATACCGTCTTTAAGACTCTACCTTGACTCTGCCTTAAAGACGACTAAAGTCAAAGTCTTTTTTGCGCGTTTTTCACGCTCTCCCTTGCGGGTATATGCAAACGTACCACCCCCTCTTATACAGGTTTCAATGCTACATGATACCACGTTCTGTCAATATGTCAATAGCCCAAAAGACTATTTTTTGCATTTTTTTTGCGATTTTGATAAGGACACACCGCAAACACCCGACTCAATGGCAGAAATATCCCCCATACACCGCATGCACGGGGCTTACCTTACAGTCTTTCCTTGCCCAAGCTTGCCAGAAAATCTGTGTTGACGCGCGTTTTGCGCAGGTGATCCAGCACGCGCTCCGTAATATCCATTGAGTTCCCCGTTGGGCTGTCCGACGCAATCATGGCCACCATACGGCGCAAAAGCTTAATCTGCTTCGTCGTGGTCTCCGCCAGCAGCAAATCATCGCGGCGCGTACTGGAGTGAGCAATATCCACCGAAGGAAATACACCTCTCTCCGCCAAACGACGGTCAAGATGCAACTCCATATTACCTGTACCCTTGAACTCTTCGTAGATCAGATCATCCATACGTGAGCCCGTTTCCACAAGGCATGTGGCAATGATGGTAAGTGAACCACCCTCTTCAATATTGCGCGCGGCACCGAAGAACTTCTTGCCCGGATGCAGCGCCACAGGGTCAATACCGCCGGAAAGCGTGCGCCCCGACGGCGGCATAGCCAGATTATAAGCACGCGTAAGACGCGTGATGCCATCCAGCAGAATAAATACATCCTTGCCGCATTCCACCATGCGCTTGGCCTTCTCAAGTGCCAACTCCGCCACACGTGTCTGATTCTCCACCGCCTCATCAAATGTGGCGGCAATAACCTCTCCTTTGACAGAGCGCCTCATATCCGTAACCTCTTCAGGGCGCTCGCCAATTAGACAAACAATAATGCTAATATCGCTGTAATTCGCCGCGACAGCATTGGCAATAGCTTTCAACAGCATGGTCTTGCCGGCCTTGGGAGGTGCCACAATCAGACCGCGTTGTCCGCGTCCGATAGGAGCCACCAGATTAATCAGACGCGTTGCCAGCAAATCCGGCCGTGTTTCCAAATTGATAAGCTTATTGGGGAAAGTGGGCGTAAGAGAACTGAAGTTGGGGCGTCTGCGCGCCATTTCGGGGTTGACATCATTGATAGCCTCCACGCGCAACAGACTGTAGTATTTCTCGCCGGCTTTAGCCGGACGGCCCTGTCCAACCACTGAGTCGCCTGTACGCAGACTGAAACGGCGTATCTGCGACTGCGACACATACACGTCCGATGGACTCGGAAGCAAAGTTTCCTGACGCAAAAAGCCGTATCCATCCGGCATGATATCCAGCACGCCCGAGCAGAACACATTACCCTGCATCTTGGCCGAGGCCTGCAACAGCCGCATAACTATTTCCTGCTTTTTAAGACCGGTAACGCCGGATATTCCTGTTTCCTTCGCCATGTCAAGCAGTTCTTCGCGGCTCTTCTCCTCCAGAAGCTTCATGTCAATAGGCTTGGGTTTTACCTCAGCCGCCAACACCTCAGTACGAACAGGAGGAATATTGCCCTCCGTCGGCTCCAAAGGCAACACTGCATGCTGTTCTGCCGACAGTTCCGGTTGTATTTGCTCTAAAGGTTGTTCTTGTTTCGTCATATGTGTTCCTTGTCCCTCCGTGTCATTGGATAAGCGTATTATTTGTTTTGACCGTCCACACGATGCCAGTCTGCCAAGAAGCGTGCATTGCCTGCATCAGTCATGGGATGCTTTATCATCTGCTCCAGCACGTTAAATGGTATTGTGGCTATGTCTGCCCCCGCTTGGGCAGCAGCTACGCAGTGCATGGGGTGTCTTATGCTGGCAGCAATGACCTCTGTGTCAAAATCGTATTCCTTATATGTGTCCATAATGGACTTCACCAATGCCATGCCATCCTGCCCGATATCATCCAGACGCCCTACAAACGGACTGACAAAGGCGGCTCCGGCAAGCGCCGCAAGAAGTGCCTGATTTGCAGAAAAACAAAGGGTCATATTGACCCTGATGCCCTCGCGTGACAGCCTGGAGGTAACCTCCAAACCATCCGGCGTGGCAGGAATTTTCACCACTACATTGGGATGCCACGCCGCAATACTGCGTGCCTGGGATATCATGTCATCCACACCCTCTACAACCACCTCGGCAGAAACCGGTCCGTCAACTATGGAGCATATTTCCTTGACCACAAGCTGATAGTCTTTCCTGCCCTCTTGGGCTACCAACGTAGGATTGGTGGTAACACCGCTTACAACACCCCACCTGACTCCCTGGCGTATCCGCTCGATATTGGCCGTATCCAAAAATAATCGCATGCCTTTACCTCCTCGTTAATCAAGCGGAAGGGTCGGCTGCGAGCCCTCGCGCATCACATTCTTTGCCGCGCCCACAAGCCCGCAAAACAATGGATGCGGGCGGTTGGGACGGGAACGGAACTCAGCATGGAAGTGGCAGCCGACCATCCAGGGATGATCGCTCAACTCACAAACCTCCACCAGCTGTCCGTCAGGCGAAAAGCCGCTAAAGACCAACCCTGCCTCTTCCAACTGCTGGCGGTAATCGTTATTAAACTCAAAGCGATGGCGGTGACGTTCCAACACTATGCTAACATCTTCTCCATAAGCCTGTGCTACCCGCGTCCCCGGCAGCAGATAGCAGGGATAATTACCCAGCCTCATAACACCGCCATTACTATCCGCCGCTGGCTGCCCTGACAGCAGATGGATTACGGGATACGGGGTATCCGCGGCAAACTCTGCCGAATGTACTTTATCAGATTTCAGCACAAAGCGGGCAAACTCGACAATCATCATCTGCATGCCCAAACACAGACCCAAATAGGGGATATTATTTTCACGGGCATATGCGGCAGCTCTAATCACGCCGTCCACGCCGCGGGCACCAAATCCTCCCGGTGCAACAATTCCCTGTACGCCGCGTAGTTTGCTTTCAATATCATTGTTCTTTTCCAAGCCATCAGCCTGCACCCAAGAAATATCTATTTTGCGGTTGTGCTGCAGCCCGGCATGGCGCAATGCCTCCCGCGTTGAGTAGTATGCATCCTCAAGTTCTACATACTTTCCCACCACCGCGATACTCACCGATTGCTCACAGCCGTCGTTGCAGCTGGCTATATGCTGCCAGCAACTCAACTCAGGTGCGGCGGCACTCAGCCCCAGACGTTGTACCACCAGATTTCCAATACCCTCTTTCTCCAACACCAAAGGCACCTCATAAACACTGGAAACTGTCGTTAGTGGAATAACCGCCTGGCGCTCAACGTCACAAAAGAGCGAAATTTTGTCGCGTATACCATCTGAGATTGGATAGTCAGCGCGGCAGGCTATGATATCCGGCTGGATACCCATGCGGCGCAACTCGTTGACGCTGTGCTGAACCGGCTTGGTTTTAAGTTCTTTGGTTGATGCAATATACGGAAGCAATGTCACATGTAAGTACAGTACATTGTCCCGTCCTATGTCATTGCGCATCTGTCGGATGGCTTCCAAAAACGGTTGACACTCAATATCACCCACCGTACCGCCGACCTCAACAAGTACAACATCGGCACCCGAGTCGACAGCTATCTTCTTGAAATGTTCCTTGATTTCTCCCGTGACATGCGGAATAACTTGAATTGTGCCGCCAAGGAAATCCCCGCGGCGCTCTCTGGCAATAACTGCACTGTAAATCTGCCCTGAGGTAATATCCGACTCAGTCGTAAGTTCAATATCAATAAAGCGCTCGTAGTTGCCTACGTCAAGGTCTGTTTCGGCGCCGTCTTTGGTGACAAACACCTCGCCATGCTGATAGGGTGACATCGTGGCAGGATCAACATTAAGGTAAGGATCCAGCTTCTGAACGGAAACCTTAAGACCACGGCTTTTGAGCAAGGTGCCGATGGAGGCCACCGTAATTCCTTTGCCCACCGAACTGACAACTCCGCCTGTTACAAAGATGTACTTCGTCATATAAGCAATCGTCTTGACAACATTAATGAAACTTTCAAAGTCTTTATCTTGGAAATACCGCGACGGCAAGAACCGTACAAGCTACAAAGTTGTGAAACTCTTATGTTCCCCATTATAAACGGCTTCAAAGCATAATGTCAACAAGCCTTGTTTAACATTTGTTTATTAATATTATTGGCTAACAGTTGACAGATATTATGATATCATATTATAATTTCATGACAAATCACCCCGTATGGTATTCGGGAGGTGAAAATTATGGCAGGCAAAGATTACTATAACACTCTGGGAGTCAGCCGCGGAGCCAGCGAAAAAGATATTAAAGACGCTTTTCGCAAGCTGGCACGCAAGTACCATCCTGACGTCAATCCGGGCAACAAAGCCTCCGAGGAGAAGTTCAAGGAAATTAACCAGGCATACGAGGTGCTTTCAGATGCTCAAAAACGCAAAAAATATGACCAGTTCGGAGAGAATTGGGAATATGCCGAGCAGTTTAAACAGCAAAGCGGACAAGGCACCTCAGGGGCGGGATTTGATTTCAGCCAGTTCAATTTCGGCGGCGGACAGGGCCATACTCAATTTACCAGCACCGACGGCATGGACAATCTCTTCGCCAATCTGTTCGGCGGTGCGCGCAGCCGCCGCGCACAACCACGGCGCGGGCAGGATATAGAACACCCTGTAGAAATTACACTGGAGGAGGCTTTCGGCGGCACAAACCGCCTGCTCAATCTGCAGACCGATGATATTTGCATAACATGCAGCGGCACGGGGCGAGTGAACAAAAGCATCTGTCAAGCCTGTCAAGGGTCGGGTGCGATATTGCGCATGCGCCAATTGGAAGTCAAAATCCCCACCGGCGTTAAAACCGGCTCGCGTGTGCGTATAGCCGGACAGGGAGCGTCCGGCCATGGAGGACCTGCCGGCGACCTGTACCTGCTGATAAGCATACGCGCACACGGCAGCTTTGAGCGACACGAAGACGACCTATTAACTACCGTGGCGTTACCGCTGAGCGTTGCTATGCTGGGCGGTGAAATAGAAGTACCTACTCTCAGCGGCAAACTGGAGTTAAAAATACCTCCGGAAACACAGAATGGACGCACGTTCCGCCTGACAGGACAAGGCATGCCTCATTTGGGCAAGGGAAATCGTGGCGATTTGCTGGCCAAGATGAATGTTGTTTTGCCGCTCAATCTGAGTAGTGAAGAAAGGGAACTCTTTTCCCGCCTGCGCCGTCTGCGCGCTGAGTAAGGTAAACGAGGTAATGCATTATGCACAAAAACAAACCCGAAACCAATCGACCGCGTTATGTCATCAGTGTAGCCGCAGAAATGCTGGGCACACAGCCTTATACCCTGCGCTATTATGAGCGGGTAGGAATTATTAAGCCAGCACGCTCAGGCGGCAATCTCAGGCTTTATTCCGATGACGACTTAATGCAGCTGCGCCGCGTGATGACTTTGATGTACGACCTTGGGGTTAACCTCGCAGGCGTAGAGGTCATCATGCGCATGAGCAACCAAATCATAGAACTGCAACACGCAAATACCATTCTGTTGCAAAAATTAAACCAATATAGGCAGGAATAGAGAAAACCATGAGACAAGACAAATATACCGAACAGGCCCAGGAAGCACTAAACCTATCGCAGCAATTGGTCATGCAATATCACCATAGCCAAATGGATGTGGAGCATCTGTTTATGGCACTGCTTACACAGGAAAGAGGTCTGGTACGCGAAATCATAAAAGAGTTGGGGCTTGACATAGACAGCATTCGCTCCGATGTAGATAACGCCCTCAACCGCTCACCAAAACTCGGCTACCAGACACAGCAAATTTACGCCACACCGCGCATCAATAGCGTGATAATGGCAGCATCACAGGAGGCCTCCCGTCTAAAAGACGAATTTATCGGAACGGAGCATCTGTTTATCGCCATAGCCACCGAACAACGCGGGCAGAGCGCTTTTATACTTAAGATTCATGGCATTGACCAGGAAAAAATCTATGCCGCGCTTCAAAAAATTCGCGGTAGTCGCCGCGTCACCGATGCCGACGCAGAAAGCCATTACCGTTCCCTGACCAAATACAGCCGGGACCTCACCGAAATGGCACGCCAAGGCAAATTAGACCCTGTAATAGGACGTAACGAAGAGGTACGTCGCGTTATGCAAATCCTCTCACGGCGCACCAAGAATAACCCCATCATTGTTGGGGAAGCCGGCGTGGGAAAGACGGCCATAGCCGAAGGCGTGGCACAGCGTATCGCCGACGGCGACGTGCCTGAGTCTCTATTGGGCAAAAAAGTGATGGCTCTGGATATGGGTTCTTTGGTGGCAGGGAGCAAGTTCCGCGGTGAATTTGAGGAACGACTGAAATCTGTTATGGACGAGGTACGTCAGGCGCAAGGCGAAATCATCCTCTTCATAGACGAAATGCATACCGTAGTTGGCGCCGGTGCCGCAGAGGGCTCTATCGATGCCTCAAATATGCTTAAGCCGGCCTTGGCCCGCGGGGAGCTGCGCGCCATCGGTGCTACCACGCTGGATGAGTACCGCAAGTTTATTGAAAAAGATAAGGCTTTGGAACGTCGTCTGCAACCGGTCTATGCGGACGAGCCTTCTATTACAGCCAGCATCGACATACTACGCGGCTTGCGTCCGCGCTATGAAGAGCACCACAAAATTAAAATCAGCGACGCCGCCATTGAAGCTGCCGTCAAGCTAAGCCAACGCTATATCGCCGACAGGCATCTTCCGGATAAAGCCATCGACCTAATGGATGAGTCTGCCAGTAAAATCCGTCTGGAAACAGAAAGTGCCCCTCCGGATATAAAAGCCTTGGGAGACAAGCTAAAAGCACTTATTTCAGACGAGGACAGTGCGGCCCAACAACAGGAATACGACCGCGCCGCCGAGCTGAAAGCTGAAAAACTGCGCACTGAGACCGAATATAACCAAAAACGCAAAGCATGGCTTGAACGCGAGAAAATCAAGCCGGAAGTCACAGAAAGCGACATCGCCAATCTTGTGGCTAAATGGACCGGCGTTCCTGTGTCCCACATACTAGAAGGGGAATCACAGAAACTGCTGCATATGGAGGAAAGTCTGCACGAGCGGATGATTAACCAGGAAGAGGCCGTCAATGCAGTTTCTGAGGCTATTCGCCGCGGGAGAGCCGGACTTAAGGATCCTAAACGCCCTATCGGCAGCTTTATGTTCCTTGGCCCTACAGGCGTTGGCAAGACTGAACTGGCGCGCTCGCTGGCTTGGTTTCTTTTCGGGGATGAAAATGCCATGATCAGGCTGGACATGTCGGAATACCAGGAAAAGCATACCGTGTCGCGGCTTATCGGCTCACCCCCAGGCTACGTCGGGTTTGACGAAGGGGGACAACTCACGGAAGCTGTCCGGCGCCGCCCATACAGCGTCATCCTCTTGGATGAAATCGAAAAAGCGCATCCGGAGGTTTACAATAGCCTTTTGCAGGTGCTGGATGACGGGCGTATGACCGACAGCCATGGACATACGGTGGATTTCAAAAACGCCATTATCATCATGACATCAAACGCCGGAGTTGCCCTTATCCGCCGCGAATCAGCGCTGGGATTTGTAACACAAAAAGACGATGAGCAAACGCGTAAAAACGCCTATGAGCGCATGAAAGAGAAGGTGATGACAGAGGTGCGTAAGGTTTTTCGCCCTGAGTTCATCAACCGCATCGACGATATAATCGTTTTCCACGAATTGAGCGAGGAGCAGTTAGCTCAAATCGTGGAACTAATGATAAAGGATTTGCAAAAGAGGCTGGAGGAACGCAAGCTTGGCATCAACATAACCGATGCAGCTAAAAACTGGTTGGTAAAAGTTGGTTATGACCCGGCTTATGGCGCACGTCCGTTGCGCCGCTCTATTGAGCGGTACGTGGAAAATCCATTGGCCAACAGTCTGTTAAAAGGCGAATTTAAGGAATATGAAACCATAACTGTAGACTGCGGCGAAGATGGACTGATATTCAGCACTCACGGAACCAACGCGGTTAAAAAACCGCGGCGTTCTGCATCCAAAACTCAGGAGTAATAATTACGGACAATCAGGATAGTCAACCAAGCCAAAGCCGGATAAAACGCCTGTTGCGGAAGTGGGAGTACTGGGTGGGAGCGCTCGCCGTACTCATCACTTTCGGCTTGGCGCTTTTAATGGTGCTTAACTGGCACTCTGTGGACCAAATGGCCGGTTATGGCTACGTCGGCGGGCTAATCGTGAGCGCTCTGGGCTGCAGCACTTGGTTTGTGCCCATTCCCATGGCTGCGGTACAGTTTACACTCGGAGGCATCCTGCTTCCATGGTTTGGCCCGCTTTGGTTGGGGCCGCTGTTCGTAGGATTGGTCTGCTCATTCGGAGAGGCAACCGGTGCTCTCAGCATCTACGCCGCGGGTTACAGCGGGGGCACCGGCATATCCGATAAATTCATCAAGGGGCGCTCAGGGCGTTTTATTAGGATTTATCAGTGGCTGATGAGATTAATGCAACGACGCGGGGCACTGGTGATGTTCATCCTGTCGGCATTGATGAACCCTTTCTTTTTCCCTGCGGCACTGACCTGCGGTGCATCACGTTTTGGTTTAAAAAAATATTACCTGATTACTTTTGCCGGCAAGTTTATCAAATGCAGCATTATTGCCTACGCAGGGTATTTCGGGTTGCGCAGTTTATTTCAATGGTTGGGAATATAATCCCGCACACAAAAACATTTTTGCAGGGGAAAATATTTTGCGCTATAATGTGCCCCAGTTTACAAGAAACGTTTTATAAGATATGAATTTGCATGAGGCTTGCGGTGTCTTCGGGATTTACTCCAAAAGTGAAGATTTAGCTCGGCTTACCTATTTCGCACTTTTCGCCCTGCAACACCGCGGGCAGGAAAGTGCTGGTATCGCCACATCTGATGGCAAACGCGTTCAGTCATTCGCCCGTATGGGACTGGTTTCACAGGTATTTGACGAGGAATCCCTTTCCAATCTCACAGGGCATATCGCTATCGGACATAACCGCTATTCCACAACCGGATCGTCTCGTATCTGCAACGCTCAGCCACTGGTGGTTGGCAACGACGAAAACACCATTGCCATAGCTCATAACGGCAATATCACAAACACTCAACCGCTCATGAAAGAATTGTGCGACAATGGCTACACATTCAATACCACCACTGACGCTGAGGTCATCACCAATCTCATTCTGTCATCTACAGAAAAGGACTGGATTTCCCGTATCCGCCAAAGCATGCGTCGTTTGCAGGGAGCCTATTCTTTGACACTGATGACCACTGACACACTTTTCGGAGTGCGTGACCCGCTGGGCGTCCGTCCGTTGTGCCTTGGTAAAATGGGGGATGAAAGTTGGGTTCTATCGTCTGAAAGCTGCGCGCTGGACCACATTGGCGCTTGTTTCGTGCGCGAAATTGAACCCGGTGAAATCGTAGTTATTGACGCCGGCAGGCTTAGGAGTTACAAAGAGGAGTCCCCTAAGCATGCTTTGTGCATTTTTGAGTATATCTATTTCGCCCGTCCTGACAGCATAATTAATAATCGGCTGATATACGAAACGCGTAGCGCCATGGGCGCCAGACTGGCAGAGGAATACCCTGTAGATGCCGACCTCGTGGTCGGCGTGCCGGATTCTGCCACCCCCGCCGCTGTCGGATACGCCACTCGCTCCGGCATCCCGCTGGGTATGGGACTCGTAAAAAACCATTACACCGGTCGCACTTTTATCGCACCGGATCAGCGCCTTCGCGACCTTGGAGTGAAGCTAAAATTCAACCCTATGCGTCAGTTGCTGGAAAGCAAACGTATCGTACTGGTAGACGATAGCATTGTGCGCGGCACTACAACGCCGCAGGTCATCCGCCTGCTGCGCAAAAGTGGCGCCAAGGAAGTGCATATGCGCGTCTGCTCCCCACCACTCTGCTTCCCCTGTTTTATGGGGGTTGATATGGCCACCAAACGGGAATTGATTGCAACGCATAAGAACATTGCGGAAATCCGCGATTACATCGGCGCCGACTCGCTGGGTTATCTCAGCTTAGATGGGCTGGTCAAGGCCACAGGGTTGCCAAACAATCGTTTCTGTCTGGCCTGTTTTACCGGCGATTACCCCATGCCTGTTCAGCTGGAGATGGACAAGTTGCAGCATGAAAATGGCTGATGGGCTCAAATGTTTCCCTGCACCTAAGTTACTGCAAAATCACACCTAACAATATTTTCAGTTTCAGGCACGTTGGCTTTGTCAACACTGCCTGTTATAATTGAACCTTTTTTCTGCAAAGTGCTATCATATGCTTGGTCGGCAAAACAAGATGGAGGAGTATGTTATGAGTGGTTATTTCCGCATTTTAGCTGCTATCCCCGGTTTTTTTCTCAGTTCGTGGTTTTTGATGCTGCTGTGGGGCGTTATTGCCAGCAGATTACAACTCGGCTTTACTCTTAGCTATGGTAATGCCATGCTGGTTAATATCACCCTTTGGCTGGCATTGGCCCCCTTGACCGCTGTTGGCAACAAACGATGCAGGAAGTAGCATTGCTTTTAGCAACTACTTCCTTCAAAATTTGGTTGATTTAAGAGGACTATTATGGACGACAAATATGCCGAGGCAGGCGTTAGCATTGATGTTGCAGACTCAATCAAAGATGAGGTCAAACAGTTGGCGCATGCCAGCTTCACCAGTGGTGTATTGGCAGGCCCGGGTTTATTCGGCGGGATGTTTGAGTTAAAAGGCTACAAGAACCCTGTGCTGGTTTCCAGCGTGGACGGAGTGGGAACGAAGCTTAAACTCGCAGTCACTATGGACAGTTATGACAGCGTTGGCATGGACATTGTCAACCACTCTGTCAATGATATTCTTACGTGCGGTGCCACACCCCTTTTCTTCCTGGACTACATAGCTATGGGGCAGTTGTTACCTGAAAAGATACGGGATGTTGTCAAAGGTTTGTCCAGCGCATGTCAAGAGGTAGGTTGTGCCCTCATCGGCGGAGAAACCGCTGAAATGCCGGGGTTGTATGCCGGGGCTGATTTTGATCTTGTGGGTACTATCGTCGGCGTTGTTGAAAAGGATAGTATTATCAATGGGCGTGAAATAACCTCCGGCGATATCATTCTGGGATTGCCGTCCAGCGGATTGCATACCAATGGATACTCACTGGCACGGCATGTGCTCGGCGAGGACCTACAATCGTTGAATAAGTTCTACCCCGAACTCGGACAAACCCTTTGGCAAGCCCTCCTTGTGCCGCACAAATGCTACTTCAAGGAATTAAAGCCTTTGCTGTCTTTGATAAAAGGTCTGGCGCATATCACCGGCGGCGGTTTTTCAGGCAATGTGCCGCGCATCATGCCGGAGAATTTCACGGCACATTTTGACACGTCCGCATGGGATGTGCCGCCTATTTTCAAATTAATTCAGGAACGTGGACAAATTACAAAAGACGAGATGTATCGCGTTTTCAACATGGGTATCGGCATGGTTATTATCGCCTCACCAGAAACCGCTGATGAACTGCGCCGATGCTTACCGAACGTTATACAAATCGGGCGCATAACACCGCTGCAATGCAAGCAGAGGGTTATTCTCGACTAAAAAATTAGCAAGGAGAGCAGCATGAGAGCCATTATCAGTGTTTCAGATAAAAGCAACGTCACGAATTTCGCCAAGGGGCTGGAAGCGCTGGGATTTGAGTTATTCAGCACCGGCGGCACAAAGAAATCTCTGGCTGAGGCAGGCGTGCTTATTCACGGAATATCCGACGTCACCAATTTCCCTGAGATACTTGACGGGCGCGTCAAAACGCTGCATCCGGCGGTGCACGGCGGGCTGTTGGCACGGCGTGACCTTCCGGCACATATGGCTGAGTTGTCCAAAAATAATATCTCTCCTATTGATTTGGTGGCAGTTAATCTCTATCCATTTGTCCAGACCGTGTCCAAGGATGGGGTTTCCCTACAGGAAGCCTTGGAAAATATTGATATCGGCGGTCCTACGATGATACGGGCATCAGCCAAAAACTTCCCCAGCGTTATTGTGATAGTGGACCCGTCAGATTATGAGCCGGTATTGTCTATGCTGAAGAATGGTGGTGTGGACTTAACGGAGCGCAAGCGTTTGGCGCAAAAGGCATTCCAGCATGTGGCAGCCTATGACACCGCCATATCCCAGTATTTACACCAAGACATGACAGGTTTTCCAGACTTCTTAACCATCTCACTCAAAAAACGATACGACCTGCGCTATGGGGAGAACCCGCACCAAAAAGCTGCCTTTTATGCCGAGCAGAACGTAGCCAAATGCGACAGCGGAATCACATGGGCTAAACAGCTTTGGGGAAAAGAACTTTCTTACAACAATATTCTGGATGCCGAAGCCGCTTGGGCTGCAGCATCGGATTTTGCGGACCCCACTGTTGCCATCATCAAACATACAAATCCGTGCGGCTTGGCAAGCCACTGTGACATTGATGAAGCCTACCGCAGGGCTTTCAGCGGTGATACTGTTTCGGCATATGGCGGTATCGTAGCATGCAATAGCACAATAAACCTCAAGATGGCTAGGGAAATGGAGCCCACATTCTATGAAATCGTCATCGCCCCAGGCTTTGACGACGATGCTTTGTCCGAACTACAGAAGAAAAAGAACTTGCGCATCATGCAGGTAACACCAAACAACGCCGACTCGAAAGACTACATGAGTTACCGCCGTGTGCGTGGCGGTATGCTGGTACAGCAAGCAGACACACTGAGCGAAGATCATCTTGAGTTAAAAACTGTCACCAAACGCGCTCCAAGCGCTGCCGAGGTTGAAGATTTGCGATTTGCATGGCGTGCCGCCAAGCATATCAAAAGCAATGCCATCGTGCTGGTAAAAGATAGAACCCTTTTGGGTATGGGATGCGGGCAACCCAACCGTGCCGTGAGCGTATTCCTGTCCAAAATCAAAGCCGGCGAAAAATCAAAAGGTGCCGTACTGGCATCCGATGCTTTCTTCCCATTCGCTGACGGCATAGTACAGGCAGCTGATGGCGGCATTAGCGCTATCATCCAGCCAGGCGGCTCAATCCGCGACGAAGACTGCATTAAAGCTGCCGATGAACATAATATAGCCATGGTTTTCACAGGTATCCGCCACTTCTTGCACTAAACCCAATAAGCGTTTTTATCCGTGGCTGGGCAACTGTAAGCTTATTCTAAGTAATTGTGCGCAAACTCTGGTTATTTCCAATCACTAACTGCCGGAAGCATTTCCCAAAACGCCCGTCCGGTTTTTTCGACGCAGAAATGCACCTGCGCTATATCCGCTGAAATTTCAGGCGCAAGATGCGCTTTGTTTGCGATGTAACTTTGGCTCGGTCGTCCAGACGATATCCCACCAACCACACAATCCCAACAGGCGACATTACCAGCGGGATTTTTTTGCGCCACAGCTTCGGGATACGGGCATCAATCATATACCTTCCCAACTTCTTTATACTGCCCAACCCAAGCGGTTGAAAAAAATCGCCCTCCTGCCAACATCTAACCCACAGTTCCTCCCCAGTCGCATCCAAATCCATATACGCCACCATAGGATCATCAGCCCTATCCATAGTCTGGACAATAGTCACCTCCGCCTGCCAACCGGGGAATGAAACCTCTCCGGGTATACCCAACCTGTACTTGTTCTCCAGCGGCGGAAATGGGCATGACAAATCCTCCTCTTTGCCCAACCGGTAACTATCATATCCCGTCAGGAAAAGTAATCCGTGTGGTAAACTCATCTGCCGCCCGGCAGGTTTCTGCATTAGCGAGAGCATGCCATCAATATGGATGGATTCTATGTCATGTAAATCGCCAAGAAGCCTCTCCAGACAACCACGCAAAAGATGTCCCAACGCCGCAGGACCGGCGTTGATCAAAGCGAGCCTGTCAAAGATAATAACGTTATTTTGAATTGTCGTGGCTCGCTGCATGAGTTGCGACGTCTGATTATCCAAACAAGCCAATTCACCTTTTGCAGCAGATGACAACCGCAAAATCTCCTCTGAAACATTACTGTCTTGCATCTCCAATAAAGGCAATAGTTGCAGGCGCATTCTGTTGCGCATAGGCACCGGATCTAAGTTTGACCTGTCAAGCCTTGGCAACAGGTTATGGCGCTCACAATACTCCTGTGTTTCATTCTTTGTTATGTTAAGCAATGGGCGGATGATTTTTACCTGCCGTTTTCCAATAGTTCGGGAGACTATCGGCTGCAACCCGACAAGTCCTCGTACTCCACAACCACGAATAATATGCAGAAGTATGGTTTCAATCTGATCATTTTGAGTATGCCCTGTAACAATTATGTCCGTAACGTATTTATCCGCCGTCTGCGCCAGAAAACCATATCGTGCTTCCCGTGCAGCTTCCTCCAAAGTCATCTTATGCCTGCATCGCAATGACTGGACATCGACATGTCCGATGTCTATGGATAACATCATCTTGGATGTCAAGGTCTCAACATATTCGGCATCGGCTTGCGATTCTTCCCCACGCAACATATGGTCAAGATGGGCTACGTACAATCCCAATCCCAGTTCGTTCTTTAAAGTAGCCAATGCGTGCAACAGGCATACCGAGTCCGCCCCACCGGAAACAGCCACTATCAAACGGCTGTCCAACAGGTTATTACCTCGAAAGAACGCCTCTATTCTTTGACACAGATTACCAGACATAACAACTCTATTATAGCAGGATGTTAAAGGGGCGCAGGGCTAAATTTTAGCTATGCATTACATCAAAAACAGATGCAAAATGCGTTACCAATGGCGGCAGGATAAAAGCGCTTTACCTTAGGTCTACAAAAGAAGGCGCGTGCGTTGCATTGAAAGGGGAGCATTAAGTCCAAGGGCTCGCACCACCTGCTCCGGGCGTCCGGCACCACTGCTGTCACAGCGTAGTTTCATACCCAGTGTCGCCACGCCCTCTTTAAAAGCAATCAAGTGCAATCCATCAACTAGTGGGCGTAAGTCATACGTCTTTACGCAATCATCACGCCGATGCTCCCAAGGCAAACTTTCACTGGCAAGCAAATTGTCAATGCCTTGCTGTACAACAGACACGTCCGCGGCTGCTACCTGCACTTTATATTCAGCAAACCTTATCTGTGATTGCAATGTGGGCGATTCCGGCGGAACAGAAACCACTTGCTCAATTTCAAGCCCAGCTGGCAACTGAGACGCCAGCATGCAGGCTAAAGCATATCCGGATATAGGCTGGACAGTATAGACATCCATCAATTCACCTAATCCGGTAACACCCAACGCAAGCGGGGCAGCCAGCGACATGCGCGGATGAGGATTGAAGCCTTCGCTATAAGCCAAATCGACTCCGGCACGCCAGAAAGCACGATGCCACACCCTGATCAAATCCAAATGGGAAATGTACTTAATCTCTTCTCCGCGCTTAAAGCGTATTCTTAGACGATTCATCCTTCGGTGCCTTGTCCCGTGTAATTAACACTTCTTCGATTTTGAGACCTTTCATCTTGGTAACCACAATCTTTAAGTCATTGTACTTAATCTGCTGCCCCCGCTTGGGAATACGCCCTATAAGATGCAGGATAAATCCGGCTACCGTTTCATAATCGCCCTCCGGCAGGCCAAGAGCGATTTCATCATTGGCCTCATCTATACGCATGCCGCCGTCCACCTGAAATGTATTCTCATTGATGGATTCAAACTCTTTTTCGGCTGCCGATAAATCATCCCCGACTGGACCGAATATTTCCTCCATCAGCCGGCTCAGGCTGACAATACCGGCCGTGCCACCATACTCATCAACAATAATACTCATATGGGAGTTCTTGTCACGCATCTCCTGGAATAAGTCGCCAATGCGTTTGCTTTCGGGAGCAAAGTAGGCAGGACGCACCAAGTCGTCAACAACACTTTCTTTTGAAATACTATCGCGGGCCATAGACATGATGACGTCTTTAATCGATAGTATACCGATGACATTGTCCATACTGTCCTCGTAAACCGGGTAACGCGACCTGGGAGACGTGGAATACACAGTCAGAAATTCAGATAGAAGAGTCCCTTTTTCTACAGCCACCACCTCGGGACGCGGCACTATTACTTCGCGTACGGGACGATCTCCAAAGCCAAAAACATTATGCAGCATCTCGGCTTCACATTTTTCGACTGTCCCTTCATTATGTCCTACTGTTATCATGCTCTCTATGTCTTCCGGCTCCACCATGGTTTTCATTGGTTTGCCGCCCATCAGGCGCGTAAACGCCACAGCTATCCAACTCAGCACAACAGCAAATGGCGTAAGAAGCCATAAAATAGCCTCGACCGGACGCGCAAAGACAAGTGTTATTTTCTCGCGATAGCTACCACCGAATGTCTTGGGCCCCACGTCGCCGAAAACAAGCAACACCGCTGTTACAATAATTGTTGCTATAGCCACGCTTGCGCTGTCATCACGTATGGAAAGAGCCAAAGTAGTAGCTAAAGCTGCCGCTGCGGTATTAACAAGATTACTGCCAAGCAATATTGTGGACAAAAAGCGCTCAGGTTTTTGCATTATACGCGCGACACGGGAAGCACCGCGCATATTCGCTTCCAGCATGCGTTGCAAGCGGAACTTTTCCAATGACATAAAAGCCGTTTCCGTTGCGGAAAAAAATGCCGCTAAAATGACACTTATGAAGAGCAAAATGCCATAAATAACGTACGTACCATTCATAGTTGATACCCTCGACAGGAAAGTCTACGCGACTTGTGCCCCATGATAACATCGGCTTTGGGAGGTGTCAAAACACGACTGTGCCCAAGCGCAGTCGGAATAACTATGCGGAACTCCCCAGACGAGCGGCCCTCTCTCTTGACATTATGTCAACGGCTCATTCTGTTGCTGACAGTGCGGTAAATCAAAAATGCCACCAGCAGCACGAACAGGGAAATTATGGCAATGACCCACCATGCATTAGATGCGTCATCCCACCCGATTACGTCACCGATACGCTGCAGCATCAGCGCAATCCCCAACCCCGCAAAAAGCAGAGCTATTAAAATAGCAATTATTCTGCGTCTGACTGACATGTTTATCCTTTGTCCAACATGCGCACATGCTATCATTGCAAACTTACGACGTCAAATAATGCCAGAACTTTATACGTAAATCTTGTGTTATAATTCAGCCATGAAAATACTTGGCATAGAGAGCTCTTGCGACGAAACTGCCGCCGCCGTTGTCGAAGACGGCGTACGCATGTTATCAAATGAAATTTCATCACAGGTGGATATCCATGCGCGCTATGGCGGCGTGGTACCTGAGGTCGCCTCACGGCAGCATCTTTTGGCAATTATTCCTGTCATTGAGCAAGCTATGGTCAAAGCCTTGACAGATTGGCATGAAATCGATGCTATTGCTGTTACCCACGGCCCTGGATTGGCCGGCTCACTACTGGTAGGTGTAAGCGTAGCTAAATCTATCGCATATGCCAAAGGTATTCGGCTGGTAGGTGTAAACCACTTAGAGGGGCATATATATGCCAACTGGCTGGCTGAAACATCCCCAAAGTTTCCGCTGTTATGTCTAATAGTTTCTGGAGGGCATACCGATCTTATTCATATGCGTAGGCACGGAGACTATACCATGCTGGGGCATACCCTTGACGATGCTGCCGGCGAGGCCTTTGACAAAGCAGCACGTATACTGGGCCTTGGGTACCCCGGAGGACCAGCCATTGACAACGCGGCACAACAAGGAAAAACATGTCTAGCACTGCCATACTCATGGATGAGTGGTACTCACAATTTTAGCTTCAGCGGCATCAAAAGTGCCCTTTACCGCATGGTTGAAGAAAACAAAATTGACAATGTCAATGACGCCGCAGCCAGTTTCCAGCAGGCTGTCGTGTCCATACTTGTAAGCAAGACCATAGCCGCCGCAATGGAATGCGGCGCCTGTCAAATATTGCTTTCCGGCGGCGTTGCCTCCAATCGTCTGCTACGCCAGCGCTTATGCCAAGATTCACCAATGCCGGTACTAATACCTCCGCCGGTGCTATGTACTGACAACGCCGCGATGATAGCTGCATGTGGCTATTTCCGCCTGCAGGCAGGAGTGACAAGCGGCATGGACATAGACGTTATTCCGGGGTTTCAACTAGCAAAACAGCCTCTCAGCTAGATTAATGGAGAATTTATGCTGTTTTTAGCCAATAATTTGCTGTATATTCCTTTATTTTCCCTCCCATCCGTCTAATATAAGTTGCCGCTATAAACAATCTCAGCTATTATTCTTTTAGCAGTCTCGCCTCGAGATTGCTAAAATATTTTTAGGATCATTCTAAAAAAAGTCGAAAGAAAATAGGAGGACTAAGCATGGCACCTAAAATCCATCCACTTGGTGAGCGAATCCTGGTCAAACCTACGGCCAGAGAAGAAGTCTCCCGCGGCGGTATTGTGCTGCCTGACACCATCAAGGAAAAACCCCAAGAGGGCGAGGTTATCGCAGTAGGTGAAGGAAAACGCAACGACAAAGGCGAGCGCATTCCCATGGATGTCAAGGTAGGAGATATCGTTGTCTATGCCAAATACGGCGGCACCGACATTAAACTCGAAGACGATGATTACATCATTCTGCGCGAAAGCGACATCTTGGCCAAAAAAGATTAATTAAGGAGATAAAGTATGGCAAAACAAATAATATTCGGTGAAGACGCAAGGCGTTCCCTCAAAAAAGGTGTGGATGTCTTGGCAGCAGCCGTCCGTGTTACCCTCGGCCCCAAGGGACACCCCGTAGCCCTAGACAAAAAGTGGGGGGCTCCTTCCATCGTAGATGATGGAGTGACTATCGCCAAGGAAATAGAACTCCCTGAACCATTTGAAAACATGGGCGTACAGCTGGTCAAGGAAGCCTCTTCCAAAACCAATGATGCCGCAGGCGATGGTACCACCACATCCACCATTTTAGCTTGGGCGATTATCAGCGAAGGATTCAAAAATATCGCAGCCGGAGCTGAGCCCATATCCCTCAAGCATGGCATTGAAAAAGCTACCGACGCAGTTGTGGAAGAACTGAAAAACGCATCCACTCCTGTCAATGGTAAAGAGCAAATCGTGCAGGTTGCCACCATCACTGCCAAAGACCCAGAAATAGGTAATATGATTGCCTCTGTTATGGAGAAAATAGGCAAAGATGGTGTTATCACCATAGAGGAATCCAAAGGCACCAAGTTTGAAACCGAATACGTCGAAGGTATGCAGTTTGACCGCGGTTATGTGTCGGCTTATTTTGTTACCGACACCGCCCGCATGGAAGCCAACATTGACGATCCTTTCATCATGATCACCGACAAGAAAATTTCCTCCATTCAAGAGATACTGCCCTCACTGGAGCGAATACTGCAGGCAACCAAGAACCTGCTCATCATAGCCGATGACGTAGACGGCGAAGCCTTGGCCACGCTGGTGGTTAACAAACTGAAAGGCACACTCAATGTCATAGCTGTCAAGGCTCCAGGCTTCGGCGATCGCCGCAAGGCTATGCTGGAGGATATCGCCATCCTTACCGGTGGTAAAGTCATTTCAGAAGATGTTGGTCGCAAGCTGGACTCCATCACCGTAGAGGATCTTGGTCGCGCGCGCCGCGTTGAAGTCAACAAAGACAAGACCACCATCATAGAAGGCAAAGGTTCTTCAGGAGAGATTAAGGATCGCATCAAGCAACTCAAAGCTCAGATTGATGATACCGATTCTGACTTTGACCGTGAAAAACTTCAGGAGCGTATGGCACGTTTAGCCGGCGGTGTGGCCGTCCTCAAAGTCGGTGCCGCCACAGAAACTGAAATGAAAGAAAAGAAGCACCGCGTAGAGGATGCCCTAGCCGCTACCCGCGCCGCTGTGGAAGAGGGAATCCTACCCGGCGGAGGCATCGGTCTTTTGAATTCACTGCCAGCCCTAGACAAACTTGAAGTCACCGGCGACGAAGCAACCGGTGTCAACATTGTTCGCAAAGCAGTGGAAGAACCTATCCGCTGGATTGCGATTAACGCAGGTCAGGATGGCGCCGTCATCGTGGACACCATCAAGAAAGGCGTTAAGGGCTCCGGTTATAATGCCGAAAGCAACACCTTTGGCAATATGGTGGAGATGGGCATTATTGATCCCACCAAGGTAGTACGCAGCGCACTCGTCAACGCCTCAAGCATCGCCAGTATGGTACTGGTCACAGAATCACTGGTCGCTGATATCCCTGAGAAAGAGAAAGCCCCTCCAGCCGCCGGTATGGGTGGTATGGGCGGCATGGGCATGGGAGATATGTACTAAAACCCTAGATGCAGACGTCTTATACGTGATAAAAGGGGTTCGTGAAGATCTTCACGAACCCCTTTCTAAATGAGCATACGCTTCAGGCGTTTGCGTGACATAACCTTCCGAGATTATCCGGCGACTAATTTGTGCAATACGGATGATTTCCTGTGCGGACCCACCACTGCCAGCCGCATAGAAGAGAGTTTGATTAAGCGATTGGCCACCTGTTGTATATCAAATGGGGTTACAGCATCAACCATAGCGGACACTTCATCAATGGTCAAAATGCGCCCTGCGCGGACCTCTTGTCCTCCAAGCCATCCGGCCATATGACGACTGTCTTCCAGGCGCAGTACCAGCTGTCCCTTGGACATTTCCTTTGCTTTTGTTAGTTCGCCTGAAGAAATCGTTTCATCCCGGAAACGCAGTAACTCCCTGATTATAGCCTCCAGCGCCTGCCCAGCCTTTGCACTATCTACACCAGCATAGACCACCAACGAGCCGGTATCTTGCATATGATCAACATAGCTTTGCACACTGTATGCCAGCCCAAGTTTGTCGCGCACTTCGCTGAACAAACGGCTACTCATACCGCTGCCCAGCACAACATTCAGCATGTCAAAAGTGAAACGTTGGGGATCAAAAAGCGAAAGCCCCGGAATAGCCAAACACATATGCGTCTGCTCAATATCACGCATTTCAATTTTCACCCGTTTAGCAGAGCGTTCCACAAAAGGCTTGTGTGCTTGGTTGCCTTCCATGGTTTTCCATCCTCCAAAACAGCGCTTAACGGCCTTTACGACTTCGGCGTGTTCCACGCCGCCGGCGATGGATATAACCGCTGCAGATGGAATGTACTGTCTGTGAATGTACCCTGCTAAATTGTCACGGCTGATGGCTCCAACCGTTTTCTTGGTCCCGGCAATGTCACGCCCCAACGGATCACCCGGCCAGAGCAATTTTTCAATAAGGATACCCACCTTTGAAGACGGGTCGTCGTAGTTCATGTTGATTTCTTCGATAATGACCTGCCGTTCCTTTTCCACATCGTCAATATTGAGATTGGAATTTAACAGCATATCACTCAACACATCCATCGCCAAAGCCAAGTGAGAACAAGCAACCTTGCACCAATACACTGTGGTTTCACGGTCAGTGCCGCCATTAAGAATTCCCCCTACTCTTTCAACAGCTTCAGAAATATCCCGAGATGTCGGGCGGCGTTCAGTGCCACGGAAAAGCATATGTTCCACAAAATGTGAGATGCCTGCCTGGGAGTTTGCCTCAAAGCGCGAGCCAACAGAAACAAAAACACAGATGGAAACCGACTTGGTTTGAGGCATTAGCTGGGTAATTACACGCAAGCCATTATCTAAAGTTGTTTTGTTATACAAATTCTTCACCTCTTTCTGTGTTTCATTCTATTGACCAACTACCAAGCTGTCAATGCAGGCTAGACAATTACGCATCAAACCCATCTCTCTGTAAAGCTATCAGGTATAGACATGCCACAGACATCAGTTTAAGTATTATCTGCTTGACATAACATCATGCGCCCAATATGTTTCTTAATCCGAACAGCTTCCTCTTATCCCAAACCGCTTGACAGAAACGTAGCAATGCCATTAATATATTGGCTGTTGCTTACAGGACGGTGCCATTTTTAATAATTTGGCACTACTCTTGATTGAGCTAGGAGTGTAGCTCAGTTGGTAGAGCAGCGGTCTCCAAAACCGCCGGTCGTGGGTTCGAGTCCTGCCACTCCTGCCAACTGCCGAGATGGTGGAATGGCAGACACGCTAGCTTGAGGGGCTAGTGAACTTTATCGTTCGTGAGAGTTCAAATCTCTCTCTCGGCACCAAAAACCTTTTTGCGGAAGTAGTTCAGTGGTAGAACGTCTCCTTGCCAAGGAGAAGGTCGCGAGTTCGAGCCTCGTCTTCCGCTCCACCCAGCAGGGTTCTTCTCTCAAAGGCTTGGTCGCATAATTATCCAGTTTTCACAGTATGAAACCAAGTCGCGTTCAAACCTAGCTATAAGCTCATTACCACTACGAACAGTTCCATTGACTTTTACGCCTGCGCAGAGTATTCTATTGACACTTTCATATGTGTTCGGCGACGTAGCCAAGTGGCAAGGCAGGGGTCTGCAAAACCTCCATCAGCGGTTCAAATCCGCTCGTCGCCTCCATCATTTTGCCTCACCCTAATGATTCATTTTGATGCTCGCACAAATTATCTACACGTTACCGAAAACATGCGACAAAGCTACCCTTTATTACAAGCCATAGAGTTACGACTGCATCATACCGAATAATTCTCGCAATACCCACAACTCAACCGACAGCATGCGTATTTAACTAATAATACCCACCTCATTTTGTGGGCTATTGACTCTCCTCTTACAGGAGATTGTAGGATGAGTTTACAAGAAAGGAGTGCTCTTATGTTTCGTATTGGTGATTTTTCCAAGATGAGCAAAACCACAATAAAAACGCTTCACTATTATGATGAAACAGACCTGTTAAAACCCGAAGAAACCGATAAATTCACCGGCTATCGGTTCTATACGACTAATCAGCTTGAGAAACTTCATAGAATACAAGCGTTCAGGCAAGTAGGA
>Ga0082212_10000820_pt1 | contig 45410 bp, 25 predicted proteins | sample TergutNt197P3_FD_71548 | JGI IMG/M metagenome (GOLD analysis project Ga0082212, IMG submission 71548) | Neocapritermes taracua P3 segment gut microbial communities from Petit-Saut dam, French Guiana - Nt197 P3 | ecosystem: Host-associated > Arthropoda: Insects > Digestive system > Gut ... | reverse complement strand
CGACGATATGGAAAACGACAGAGCCACTTATGGTATCAAAAGAGCGTGGACTGACGATGGCGGCGGCGGACTGTTCTGGGAAGGCAATAGAAACCGGCACAGCAAAAATGCCTGCTCCAACGGTCCGGCAGCTCTTCTTGCCGCCAATCTGTATCAGGAATTCGGAAAACCGGAAGATAAAGAATGGGCTATACGAATCTATACATGGCTGAAAGAAGCGTTGTTTGATAAAGAGACCGGCGCTGTGCATGATAATCTGAATACCCGGACGGACAGAATCGGGACACGGGTTTATACTTACAACACAGGTACTTTCTTAGGCGCTGCAGTCGAACTGTACAAAATAACCGGCGATAAATCGTATATCAACGATGCAATGAAAGCCGCCGATTATACCATAACCGTTCTGATAAATTCGGACGATAACTTGCTGAGAAGTGAAGGCGAAGGAGACGGAGGTTTGTTCAAAGGTATTTTTATCCGTAATTTTACCCAATTAATCTTGTCCGATGGAATCAGTGAAGAAGTACGTCAACGTTACGTTGATTTTATGGAACATAACGGAGAAACTTTGTGGAAAGAAGGAACCAAAAAAGACCCGTTGTTGTTCGGCCCCTACTGGAAAACCGCTCCCGTTGATACCGTCAGGATAAATCCGCAACTGAGCGGTTGTATGCTGATGGAAGCGCTGGCGTTATTGGGAAAGGAAAATAAATTGTAATGCCATGTTTACGTTAAAATGGCGCCATATTCCCCCTTTGAAAGTGTTAGGGGGATGTTAATAAACATTTCACGATTAACTTAGCGTACGAAGTAAAACAATCTATATAAAATAACTCAAAAGAAATGTCTGCCACCCCCCCAACCAAACTGCTCAATCCCTCAAGGCTCGATGTCGTTGACGCTTTAAGAGGTCTCGCACTTTTCGGTATTGTGCTGATTCACAATATTGAACATTATAATATTTTTCGTCTGACCGATAATATACTGCCCTCTTTAGCTTCGGTTGATAGATGGGTGAGCGATACGGTGTTCTTTATTTTCGCAGGCAAGGCTTATGCCATATTCTCGTTACTGTTCGGCTTCAGCTTTTATATCCAACTCCGCAACCGTGAGGCGCAGGGAAGTGATTTTAAATGGCGATTCGCATGGAGAATGTTCCTGCTTTTTCTTTTCGGCAATTTCCATGCCATTATTTATGCGGGCGACATACTTGTTTTTTATTCGTTCGTGGGACTTATCCTTATCCCGATGCGTAAGGTGGGCAACAAAGCAATGCTGATCACCGCCGGCATACTGATGCTCCAACCGCTCGAATGGGGACGCATCGTTTACGCACTTTTTAACCCCGACTGGGTTACATGGGGCAACCTGCACGTACCTTATTACCGGCAGATACTTCCGGCCATTACCGGAGGAACGCTTTGGGAGGTGATGAAAGCCAATATTTGGAACGGACAGCTATACAGCAATATATGGCAGGTAGGCAATGGCAGATTGTTTCAGACAACCGCCTATTTCTTATCAGGGATGTTGCTGGGACGTACGAATATGTTTGTCGCCTCAGCCGTCAGCCGCCGGTTTTGGAAAAACATACTCATTTGGGCATCAGTCACATTCGTCCTACTCTTCCTGCTTGTAACATACATTCCGCCAATGCTGTCGCAGCGATCGCTGCGTGTTCCACTCAATATCATCCTGCCATCGTACGCCAATTTTGCTTTTATGGCAATCTTAGTATCGGGCTTCGTACTGCTTTGGTTCGGACGGGGCGGCATGAAATTTCAACGGCTGTTTGTACCCTACGGTCGTATGAGCCTTACCAACTATATCGGCCAGTCGTTGATCGGGACATTTATCTATTTTGGCTGGGGACTATCAATGTATAAATACCTTGGCTCAACAATTAGCCTGCTTGTGGGTATGGGCATATTTATTTTTCAGTTCTATTTCAGCCGTTGGTGGCTCTCACGACACCGGCAAGGGCCGTTCGAATATCTGTGGAGAAAAGGAACATGGGTCTAACTATTGTAAAGTTAATCGTGAAATAATTATAATACAACAACTTATAAAATCATAAACAGATGAAACGAATATTTATTTTCTTGTTATGTATGTACTCTTTTGCATCTTATGCATCTATCAACGAACTTTCGATTACGAAAGAAGACTGGGGAACGGTCGATGCTAAACCTGTGTATCTGTATACATTGACAAATGCCAATGGCATAACAGCCAAAATCACCAACTATGGCTGTACGATTGTTGAGTACAATGTGCCTGACAAAAACGGACAAATGGAAAACATCGTACTTGGGTTGAATAATATTGAGGAATATCAGGGCAGACATCCGTGTTTCGGCTGTGTGATAGGACGTTGCATCAACCGTATTGCCGATGCTAAGTTTACGCTCGACAACATTGAATATGTACTGACAGCCAATAGCGGGAAAAACCATATCCACGGCGGAAACGAAAATTTCAGCCGAAAGGTATGGGATGCTTCCACATCGCGAGATGAACAATCTGTTACCTTGACGCTTACGTATTTTTCTGTCGATATGGAAGAAGGCTATCCCGGCAATTTAACAGCGAAAGTAAATTATGTGCTGAACAACAACAATGAATTGCAGATACATTACACCGCCACCACCGACAAGCCAACCATCGTAAATCTCTCCAATCACAGTTATTTCAATCTGTCGGGCTGTAAAGATGATGTACGCGGGCATCAGGTCAGAATTTATGCCGACAGCTATACGCCTGCAGGTGAAGGACTAATCCCTACCGGCGAAATAGTTTCGGTCGCAGGTACTCCCTACGACCTTCGTCAATGGACCACCATCAATGACCGCTTGCCCGACGTCCCAAGTGGTGGTTTCGACAACAACTTTTGTCTGAAGGGCACCCGCGATAATATCGTGTTAGCCGCCGAGTTATACCATCCTGAAAGCGGTCGTCTGCTACAGACATACACCACCGAACCGGGCGTACAATTCTATATGGCAACCCGACTCAGGTATACCACACCGCAAGGCAATCCATTTTCGGGCGTCTGCTTCGAAGCGCAACACTATCCCGATTCACCTAACAAACCCAATTTCCCTTCGACCGTATTAAGATCCGGCGAAACATATTCACAGACAACGATTTACAAGGCAGACGTACAGCGTACTTTGCAGTACCGATGATAAAAAAACGGACTTGCCGGCAGCAGATGATTTACTTATCATAAAAGATAAACAGAAGAAATTCTTAGAAAACTACCGATAAAATACATATTTATATGTATCTTTGCCGAATATTTAAAGCGGTTTGATGAAGTATTTAGAAGAATTACATCGTTTGAAAATCTTTCATAAGAAAGAGGTTGTGGCATTAATTAATGATGCAAATGCTGCGAAAGAGATTTTACGCCGATACAAAAAACAAGGTTATATTTCACAGGTACGGCGTGATTTATACGTAGTTACTGATTTAGCGACGAAAGTGGCTGTTGCATCAAAATTTGAGATTGCATGTCATATCACACCATCGTCCTTGTTATCTTACCATGCAGCGTTGGAGTATCACGGACTGGCACATCAGGTTTTCTATGAATTGTATGTTTCATCGGAGGAGAAGTTTGAAATTTTTGATTATGAGGGAATAAGCTATACGTATCATGCGGCAGTTTCTGATGCGGGCGTTGTTTGTCCTGTTACAGATTCATTTGTCAGGGTGACGGATGTGGAGCGGACGGTAATTGATTGCATCAACCGTATTGATTTGAGCGGCGGATTGGAAGAATTGGTTCAATGTTTTGCAATCATTACCTGTATCAATGAAAAAAAACTAATAGACTATCTTTCAGTGTTTGAGAAACAATTTCTATACCAGAAAGCCGGATTTATTCTCAGTTATTTTCAAAAAGAAATGAAACTAAGTGATACCTTCTTTGATCTGTGTAAATCTAAAATCGGAAAAAGTACGCGTTATTTAACCCATACAGAAGAGTGTGATAGGTATTTCAAAGCATGGAAACTTTGCGCTCCGCAAAATATACTTTCATTTTTAGAACAGGGAGGATCAGAATATGTATAATTACAGCAAAAGTTATTTTGACAGGATGTCGTCCGAAACAGGATTTATTCGCGATAATCTCGAGAAAGTTTTCAGACTCTGTGATATTCTTCAATGGATAAATAGCCATCCATCAACAAGCGGAAGTCTCACGCTGAAAGGCGGAACGGCAATAAACCTGCTTATTTTCAATTTGCCAAGATTGTCCGTTGATATTGATTTTGATTTTTGCCGGATGTGCAGTCGTGATGAAATGATGAACGCCAGAACAATGATTAATGAATACTTACTCAATTATATGTTCGCTCAAGGCTATTCATTAAGTCCCAATACTAAAAATCCCCATTCACTCGACTCATGGGTGTTCTATTTTCAAAATACAGGCGGAAATAAGGACAATATTAAAATTGAAATCAATTATTCTATGCGCCACCATATCCTTCCGATTGAAACAAAACGAATGAGTGTGGATTTTTTACAAATTAACGATGAATGGGCAACGCTATCGGCACTTGAATTATTTGGCGGAAAAATCAAAGCTTACATCGAAAGGAATGCACCAAGAGATTTGTACGATATTTATAACATGTTGACAAATAACATCATTCATCCTGATAAACAAAATATCCTTCGTAAGATTGTTGTTTTTTATCTTGTTTTAGGCGACAATAAAAAAATTGAACTACCATATAATTTCGCCCATTTTGAAACAATGAAATATGCTCAAATTCGTGCCAAACTTATCCCTTTATTGAAAAAACAGGAAAAATTTGATTTTGAAACAGCCAACTCAGTAGTCAATCATTATCTTTCGCGAGTTATGCAGTTGACTGATGATGAAGCTCTTTTTGTCGAAAAATTCAATCGTGGCATCTATCAGCCTGATTTACTATTCGATGACAATGAAATCATTGAACGTATTAAAGACCATCCAATGGCTCTTTGGAAGATGCGTAAAATTATTTGTTCATAGTTTCTATCAACACCTCGTTGAATGGTTTGCGTTTGAGTTTGCTTTCGATCCATGATACAAAGTCGAAGGTTTTCAACAGTTGACGTTCGTATTTGCTCTGTCGGATCACTAAGATGTCTTTTCGGTATGACTCCCACAATTTCAGCCTGTTTTTTTCAAGTGCAGGCAATGGATAGTCTTGCACAAATCTGAAGATAAGTTTCTCAACGCCATACACTTGTTTCTCATAACGAATATTTCGTTTGATGGATTTTATTTCATTGTCAAAAAAATCATAATTTTCTAATTCAGCTTGCAGGATGAGATTGATCAAACGGGCTATTTTATAGGAAGGCAGTGCATAATATAGCTTCCCCGAACCGAAAATATTTTTCATACTTTTCCGGGCTAACTGGTACTCATCGATACTGATATAAAGAATGACAGCACTGAGATACAGTTTCAACCGGTCTTCCAATCTCAGCAGGTAACTTTTCCTGAACAGACTTTCTTCTGCTGATTCCTTCATTTTTTTGGCTGCGTCGAATTTTCCGGAATGAATGAGCATAGTGGATTCGTAGTAGTACTGAACTGCTTTCACACTTAGCATAAATTCGGTTGAATAATCGGTATTTTCTGTCATTTCGCTTAGTTTCGAAAGAAAATATGGCATTTCATAATACAGCTTGACCACCAACAAACTGTCGAGAATACCTTGCAGAGCGCTAAAATAATAAATTGGCGGATTCTGTTCCAAGCGTTTACTTTTTTCAAAAAGTGTAATAAGCTCCCGGTAAAAACGGATAGCGCTCTTATAATTCCCGGAATGTAAGTAGTATGTAGCCTGAAAAAGCAAATGCAGTTTTTTGGCCTCAAATCCACGATACGAACTGTTTGCAATCAAATGTAATTCGCTCAAGACCAAATCATTCATAACTTCTCTCTGTTTGTCCGACCGTATATATCCTTTGTAGGTAAGCCGGTATTTCAAAATATCATACAATTGAATATGTTGATTGATCGAACGTGTGTATTTGATGACTTCGTTGACTTTCATTTGTTTATTGACAAGTTCCCTTTCACTCAATCCGTTAAAATCGAGCGTACTTAAATAACGGAGTTCCGTTCGGCGTATCATGTTTAGCAGTAAATCATTTTCATAATCTGAAGCCAGTCGTTTGGCATTATTCAGTTCTTCTATCGCATTTTCGAACAAATCACGCTCGAATAAAACCCCGGCTTTCGCAATCATATTACATATAGTAGTTTGCACATCCTGTTTCTCCCTCAATTTGATCAAACAATCCAATAATATCTTATAGAGGTATTTACATGCCATCTCGAAACTCTTTCCTTCCTGATTCTTTTTAAACAGGACGGAAATTTTCTCTAACGAATCAAGCGAATCGAATAAGTCAAACAACGCCAGATATGCCTTGTCGCCCGATTGCAAATTAGACCATAAACGAAAATAACGTTTTTCGGCTTTTGTCAACGATTTAACCAAAATAAGTAAAGAATCCGTTTTATTCATGTAATTTATATTGAAGTCATACAAAAGTACTGTTTTTTGTGAATATTATTACTATATGACCGACAATAAGCGTCGCTGTTAAAAAAATCTCCTTAAAAATATTAACATGTTTTTTATAAAAATTATTGAAATTTTGTTTATTTGCTTTTTTTGTGGTTTCTTTGTATGGTTTTTCGTCTGATAAAAGACGCACTTTTAGTACTATCGATTGTCTAATATTAATATAATGTGCCTATGAGAAATGACTGATAATGTAATTTGATTTTTTTATTGAGTTTTAATTAACTATTTTTTTTAACCTTTATTATTTATTAAACACTAAACTAATACTTATTATTTTATTGTTTAATCATTAAAGAGATTTTCTAATATTTTTTATTTAAGTACAATTTTAAAAACACGTATTATGCAAAAATGTATTTCAGGCTTATTAGCCTTGATATTAATGTTATGTATGGCTTCGATGGCGTTTGCTCAAAATATTACGGTGACAGGAACTGTTACTGACATAGATAATGAGCCGCTCATTGGAGTGAATATACAAGTAAAGGGCACAGGTATTGGTATGGTAAGTGATATAAATGGTAAATATAGTCTTAGTATACCCAATCAAAATGCCATTTTGGCTTTCTCATACATAGGCTTTATTACCGTTGAAGAAACAGTAGGAAGCCGTAGGGTAATCGATGTCAAACTTGCAGAGGATTTTCAACGACTTGATGAAATAGTTGTAATTGGTTATGGATCAGTAGCTCGGAGAGATGTAACTACAGCTGTAACGTCCGTTTCGACAAAAGATATTGACGAACGACCAATTACTTCAGCAATTCAAGCAATACAAGGAAAAGCTGCCGGTGTGCATGTTTACCAACCTGATGGCTCTCCGGGAGCAGATATGGTTATTCGTGTTCGTGGCACTACCTCAATTACCGGAAGTAACGAGCCATTGTATGTAGTGGATGGTGTTCCTGTAAGCAATGTCAACTTTTTGTCGCCCAACGACATAGAATCACTTCAAATTTTGAAGGATGCTTCTTCTGCAGCAATTTATGGATCTCGTGCTGCTAACGGTGTAGTACTTATTTCAACAAAACAGGCGAGTTTAGGAGCACGTATTCGTGCAACTATGCAATACGGCTTTAATAAAGTAGGTAACCGGATTGAATCGCTTAATGCCGTACAATACAAGGAATTGATAGATGAGTTATCGCCGGGAAGATTGCCTGCTGACGCCACACAGGATTTAACTGACTGGTTCAATGAGTGTTACACGACAGGATTTACCCAAAACTATCAAGTACAATTATCTGATGGTAATGAAAAGCTTCGTTATATTGTGTCAGGGGGGTTAACAAACGAAAGAGGTGTATTAAATGCTTCTTTTGCAAAACGATACAATTTACGTGCCAGTATAGATAACCAGGTTCGGAAATGGCTGAAATTTGGTGCAAACATCACCTATTCTGACAGATCAACCAACGGAGTTAATACCGGCAATGGTGCAAACCGTGGTGGTGTGGTATTGGGAATTGTCGCTTTACCTACATCGCGTCCCATTTGGAAAGAGTATGTAGAGGGTGATGACCCGGGCTTATATAACCGCAGTTTTTACGGAGAAACACTTGTCAATCCCCTTGAATCAATGAATGACGGTAAAAATAATAAAAGCGGCAACACAAGACTAATTGCATCCGGTTCAACAAAGATCACCTTTATGAATGGATTGGATCTCACGACGATGTTCACTATGGATAGGAGTAACGGTCTTACTACCCGATTTACGGCACCTAAACATGGTAGTGATAGAAATGAGTTCGGTTCGGCAGAAGATAATCGCAGCATGAATACTGTTTTTACTTTCGATAATATTTTGAACTGGAAAAAGAATTATGGTAATCATAATGTTGAAGCGATGCTTGGCACTTCATGGACAGATGCCTACTATACATCCAGTTCTATCAGCGGATCTCATTTTAAGGATGATAACATCAAAACCCTCAACGTAGCCAATCAAATTGGGTTAAATGGAGCGAGTTCAAACGCTAACGCATGGGCTATCATGTCTTACTTTGGACGTGTTTCCTATAATTTCAACAGCAAATACCTTTTTACAGCAAACATTCGCCGTGACGGTTCATCAAGACTGCATCCTGACCACCGCTGGGGCACATTCCCGTCATTTTCAGCAGGATGGCGCCTCTCTTCAGAAGAATTTATGCAGGGCATAACATGGTTGGACGATTTGAAAATTCGCGGCGGTTGGGGACAAACAGGTAACCAATCAGGCATAAACGAATATGCTTATTTGCAGCGTTATAGCGCCACCCGTCAGGAATGGTGGGTAGCGGGACATACGAATGATTTAGTGCTTCTTTCACCATCCAATATAAGAAACTCTCAGCTTACCTGGGAAACAACAACTCAAACCAATATAGGTATAGATGCTACATTATTTGGAAGTCGTCTCTCCTTGATGTTTGACTGGTATTATAAATACACTACCGACATGTTGATGAATGTGGAATTGCCGGCAGGTGCTTCTTATGCAAGAAATATTGTCCGAAATGAAGGCGAAATGAGTAATCGGGGGTGGGAAGTAACGGTTAATTCCCGGAATTTAACCGGCAAATTTCAATGGAACACTGAATTTGTTATTTCAGGAAATAAAAATAAGTTGGAATATCTTGAACTGCAAAAGGTATATTATGAAGCCCCAACAACAGACGCTTTCCATGATACACGTGTAATTCGTAATGCACCCGGACAACCGCTCAGCAAGTTCTGGGGATATATTTATGACGGCGTTGATCCGCAAACAGGCGACGCGATGTATCGCGACATTACAGGCGACGGCAAATTAACTTCCTCTGACTTAACCTATATCGGCGACCCAAATCCAACATTCACTTATGGCTTGACCAATACTTTTACATATAAAGGACTTAATTTGAGCGTATTAATTCAAGGTTCATACGGTAATGATATTTTTAATTCATCAAAAGGTGATATTGTTGGTATGTATGACTGCAGGAATCAATCGGTTGACGTATTAAGACGCTGGAGAAAACCAGGCGATGTAACTGATATTCCCAAAATCGGATGGAACGTACAACCATCAACCTTTTTCATTGAGGACGGAAGTTATATCCGCCTGAAGGATGTCTCTCTGTCTTACAATTTTAGTGGTAACTTCCTGAAAAAATTGGGCGTCACACGTTTACAACCTTATTTTACCGCACGAAATCTTTTGACCATTACCAAGTACAGTGGCATGGATCCTGAAGTTAATCAATTTGGGAACAGAGGCGCAATACAAGGAATCGATTGGGGAACATATCCTCATAGTAAAATATATACAATTGGAATAAATGTAGAATTTTAAAATAATATTCGTATGAAAATCAATAATAATTTAATATTAGTATTTGCCTGTTTATTGGCAGTATCCTGTTCATTGGATTATGACCCATTGGGTGCCTATTCGGACGTTACAGAAGGTTCTTCTGCTTCTGAAGATAAACCCATATATGTTGACAGGCTTGCAGTTCTTAATGCACGCACAAGTTTGATGCGCAGGTATAGAAGCGGACCGGAGCATTGGTATGATGATTGGTTGCTGCTTGGTGACGTCCATTCGGACAATGCTTATTACGGGACGTATGGTAACGAGACTATTCCATTTGCAAATAACAGCATCGAAGGATCGAATATTAACCTGAGCCGCGATTGGACGCAACACATGGGTAATATTGCAAGAGCCAACACTTTTATTGAAGGTGTTGACCAGTATCGCCTTTCTGACATTACTGATGCCGAAAAACGTCAATTTAAGGCTGAAGGAAAAATATTCAGAGCCATGGTCTATTTTGATATGATTAGAATATGGGGAAGAGTACCATTAATCACTACTGTAGCCGGTGAAATTACGTCTGAGACAGTAGTTGACATTTATCCTTTTTATTATCCGGCTCAAGCAGAAGAACTTGAAGTATATCAACAAATTGAAGAAGACCTTATCGAAGGAGTGCAATATGCGCTTAATAACGACCCGGGTGACAAGACTTTACTATCAAAGTCAGTAGCTCGAGCATTGTTGGCAAAGATGTATATCCAGGAACCTTTGCGAAATTACGATAAGGTTATCCAGTACGCGAATGAATTAGAGGCTGATGGTTTTGTACTTACGGAAAGCTTGGAAGACCTTTTCGGAGTCGTTTTGGCTGATCCAAACCAGCCACCCGGCCCTGATAACTTAGCTATTGATGGCCTTCGGAATAATGTCGAAAGTATCTATGAAGCACAGTTTATGCCAGGAAGCGCCACTTGGTTAGCAATGATGTGGGGACGTATACTCGACGACTGGCATGCTAATTTTACATGGGCAAAATGGTGTACTCCAACTCGCAATCTGATTAGTGAATACAATAGCGAAGGAGTAGGAAAAGATAAACGTTATGCTTCAACAGTTGTTTGGTACTCTTGTAATTGGAGTATTCATTATCCGAGTGATAATTACGCTTTTATGTACAAATTCCGATCCAATTTCAGCAGCATGATCAAAATCAGGTATGCCGACATTCTCTTGCTTAAAGCTGAAGCGCTTATTGGCAAAGGCGATTATGCCAATGCTGCTGCTGTCGTTAACCTGACGCGTCAACGTGCCGGATTGGATCCTTTACCAGCCTCAGCTTCAGCTAACAAGGAGTCTATTATGAATGCTTACATGAAAGAACGTCGTCTTGAATTGGCGCTTGAGGGTGAACGCTGGCATGACCTGGTGAGATGGGGATTAGTAGAAGATGTGATGAATGCTGCATACACCAAAGATCCTGATCGTATTCCTTTGGTGTATCCGTACGAACAGTATTCATACAAACTTCCCATCCCGGCAACTGCAATCGATCAAAACCCAAACCTTGTTCAAAATCCCGGATATTAACAAATTAGCCATAATTACATAATCACTAACAGATTAATTATGATACAAAGCATTTTAAAACAAAACAAATTACTGTTATGCCTGATATTGGCATTTATCATTTTTCCTCTTGTGGCACAACAAGGACAAGGACAAGTCAGGCAGGGCGCACAGCAATCTGCACAACTATCTGGTCGACAGATTGAGGCATGGGTTACCATGCCCGATCGCTCCATACTTTTCGGGCAACAAGCCGAAAAAATCCCTTTCACTTTCGGTAGCGCCGCCCGCGGAGGTGGCGTACCGCTTGTGATTGATGATCAACATTCGATGCAATCAATGGATGGATTCGGATTTGCGCTTACAGGTGGAAGCGCCGAAATGATGATGAAAATGAGCGGACAGGAACGCACGAAACTTCTAAGAGAACTGTTTGCTACTGATGGTATTTCCATCGGTTTGAGTTATATCCGTCTTTCTATCGGAGCTTCAGATTTAAATAGTTTCGTCTTTTCATACAATGACTTACCGGAGGGTCAAACCGATTTCCCTTTAGCAAAATTCGACTTGGGCCAGGATAAAAAAGACGTCATCCCGGTTATGAAGGAAATATTGGCAATAAATCCCGATATCCTGATTCTCGGATCTCCATGGTCTGCACCCACATGGATGAAAACAAATGGAAAGGTTAAGGGCGGAGCGCTCAAAAAAGAATGTTATGATGTGTATGCCCGCTATTTTGTGAAATATGTTCAGGAAATGAAAAAGGAAGGCATCACGATTGATGCCATCACCATTCAAAACGAACCGATTCACGGCGGAAATACCCCCAGTCTGATGATGAACGCCGACGAACTGACTGAGTTTATCAGGATTAATCTTGGCCCTGCACTTAAAGCCGCTGATTTAAAGACAAAAATCATACTTTATGATCACAATCTTGACCGTCCTGATTATCCGCTTACCGTGTTACGCGATCCGGAGGCGGCAAAATATGTGGATGGATCAGGTTTCCATCATTATGGCGGCGACATGAGCGCCATGACTGTAGTACACAATGCCCGTCCGGATAAGCATATTTACTTTACCGAACAGATGATAACGGAAAGACCCGGTATTTCCACCATTGCAATTGCTTCGACAGTAAAACGCATGATCATTGATGTGACCCGTAACTGGAGCCGGAATGTTATTCTGTGGAACTTAGCTGCCGATCCTTTAAACGATCCCCATACAGACGATGGCGGATGTGCCTCGTGCCAGGGTGCAGTAACACTCGATGGCGATAAGGTCACACGAAATATCGCTTATTATGTCATTGCGCATGCCTCGAAATTTGTGCGCCCCGGTTCGGTACGTCTTCATTCTACAAACAAAGGCGACATGTCTGTGATGCAAACTTCAGGCCTTCAAGACCTTCCGACACATGTCTGGGTGCATCCTTTCGACAACAGAGACGCGTTGCCTAACGTTGCTTTCCGCACACCCGACGGTAAGATCGTATTGATTGTGGTTAATGATACTTATGCGACAAATACATTCAGAGTGCAACATAAAGGCGAATTTGCCAACATAACCTTGCAACCGGGCGCTGTCGGGACGTATGTATGGAGCGCTGAATGATGTTTAATTACTTATTTTTCAATACAATAACTATGAATACTTATACGAAACAAATTGCGTTATTTATCAGTGTGTTTACCTTTTTTTCCTTATTGTTTTCATGTCGACAGGAAGCTGACAATAAAACACAAACCGGTATGTCTTTTGCTCAACCGGATGGGAAAAAGGTGCAAATATATTTAAGTTCGGTGAACGAGGATGAAATGTTCGTTGCGCAACCTGATGTTGTTTTCAAACAAGACTTAGAAACTGAAAATCAATTGATAAATATTTATCCTGAGATGCAATATCAAAAGATAATTGGTATTGGAGGAGCATTTACCGAAACTTCTGCGTATAATTTTTCGCTGCTAAGCGCAGCTTCACAGCAAAAGTTAGCTGAATTATATTTTGGTAAGAGCGGGATTGGAATTAATTTGGGCCGCACGCATATTAATTCTGCCGATTTTTCTATTAGCGAATACACATATACAGAAGACGATGATGTTGATTTAAAGACATTCAGCATCGAAAGAGAACAACAGTATGTGTTGCCAATGATCAGGATGGCACGTAAAGCAAATCCTGATTTATGGTTTATGGCTTCACCCTGGTCGCCGCCTGCCTGGATGAAAAGTAATCATAGCTTCATTCGCGGGGGTCGTCTTTTACCTGAATATTATCCAACATACGCAAATTATTTTGCACGTTATTTAGAAGAATTTAAGAAAGAAGGCATTGATTTTTTCGCTGTTTCTGTTCAAAATGAACCAAAAGCTATTCAAACCTGGGAAAGTTGTGTTTGGACAGGCGAAGAAGAAGGCGTATTTGCTACAAATTTTCTTCGTCCTGCCCTTGATAAGTCCGGTTTTAAAAATACCGGTATCATGATTTGGGATCACAACAAAGAGCGTGTCCTCGAACGTGCAAAAGAATCTTTCTCCGTACCAGGCGCTGATAAAGCAATTTGGGGTGTTGCTTTCCATTGGTATTCGGGCGAATATTTTGACAACCTGAGGATGACTCACGAACTATTCCCTGATAAACCGCTGTTAGCTACCGAGTTCTGTGTTGGAGGAGCTATCAGACCTGAAGAACAGAACTGGCGTGATGTAGAGCAGTATGCCAAGGACATGATTGGCAATTTTAATAACTTTATGGCCGGCTCAATCGAATGGAACCTGATTGTTGATTCAAAAACCGGAGGACCCTACCACAATCGTAGAGGCGGTTGTAAAGCACCGGTGTATGTGGATGCAGAAACAAAAGAATTTATTCTTGGCTCCCTTTATTATACTGTTGGACATTTCAGCAAATTTGTCAAACGCGATGCAATCAGAATCGGCATCAGCTCCTACAACGATTCTGTCAAAGCAACAGCCTTTTTGAATCCTGACGGCGGAATTGTTGTAGTCGTACTCAACATGGGTGAAAGAGATGCCTCAGCGGCAAAAATTCGCTTAAATAATTGTACCGCAGATATAAAACTTCCTGCAAAATCGTTGCAAACGCTGATAATTCCTGCTCAATAATTTACTTTTTAACTTTTATATTACAGATGAGAATTTCAAATCAAAAGCAGGCAAAAACAGGCAGAGCATATCATCATGTTTTAATGATTATGATCATTATAAATCTGTTTCTGCTGTTTCCGGAAAATGTATACATGCAGTCCAAAACGAAATTTTTATTGCCGGACGGAACTGAATATGTTAGCTGGGAAGTTCCGGTGACTTATTCAAAAACGTATTATGTCGATAACGGCCATCCGAATGCTTCCGATAACAACGAAGGAACCCCGGAAAAGCCTTTTCTGACTATCGGCAAAGCAGCTGAATTACTACAACCCGGCGAGCGGGTTGTAGTACATTCAGGCGTTTACCGCGAACAGGTAAGCCCGCGGCAGGGAGGGAGCGGAGCCGATAAATTGATCAGTTACGAAGCTGCTCCCGGGGCTAAGGTAATCGTTAAAGGTTCGGTACTTGCGTCTAAAGACAATTGGCAAAAATCTTCAGGCCATCGGGGTCGGAGCCGACTTCCCGACGACCAGCCGACTGTTTTTCAATACGATATGGAAGATATTGATTTTAAGGGCTATAATCCTTTCGGAGTATCCAATATGCTGCACAATACTAGAGAGTATTTCCCTTGGGATGGAGGTCGTCCGTTGCTTACCCCCCAGTTTTTCAGACGCGGGATGGTTTTTGTCGACGGACGACGTATGAAACAGGCGGAAATGTATGCCGAACTTGCATCAAACGAGGATATTTTTTGGGTCGAACAGGATGGAATGGTTGTGCATCTGCGGCTAAAGGACAATGCGAATCCGGCAGGACATGATGTTGAATTTGTGATACGTGAACGGGTTTTTGCCCCGAAAGCACGGTTTCTGGGTTATATCAGAATGAAGGGCATTACGTTTGAACATGCCGCTAACGGATTCCCTGTACCCCAAAGAGGACTTGTTTCCACCAATCGCGGTAATCATTGGATTATAGAAGATTGCGTTATCCGTCATGCCAACTCGCTGGGTCTTGATATTGGCGGAGAGTGCTGGACGGCCGACAGCCCCCTTGTTCCGGTTGGAAGTCATATCATCCGACGAACGCACATTGACGACGCAGGTATTTGCGGCATCGCCGGATTGAATGCAGTGAACACACTTATCGAATCATGCCTGATAGAAAATATCGGATGGCAGCGCTCCGAACAGTCGTGGGAAAGTGGAGGCATTAAACTGCACGGTACCCGCAATAATGTGATTGCCAATTGTGTAATTCGGGATCTGATCAATGCGCCGGGCATCTGGCTTGATTATGCCTGTAACAATTCCCGCCTGACAAACAATCTTATTATGAATGTTTTACAGACCATTCGCGGCGGCATCTATTTAGAGGCTTCCCCAAAATCATTCAATATGTTCGACCACAATATTATCTGGAACGTTACCGCTATGCCGGCAGGCGAACAGGCAGAAGACGGCGACGGCGGGAACGGTATCATTAATGACGGAAGCGATGAAGGGATTTTTGCTCACAACCTTTTCGGAATGTGCGAAAATGCAGGGATTATGACACGAAGCGCAGCATGGCGCATTGTATCGGGATCGGGCGGCATGTCATGGTGGAATCACGTAGATAATAATCTCTTTTATCGCTGCACGAAAGGAATTGACTTTTCGCGTATCGAGAACTTTGCGGATGGCAATTTGTATGGCAGAAGCGGCGGAGCTGGCGCTTTTCGCAACCGGATTGTTTTTCCTGAAAAAATCGAACCGGACGTCAGAGCATGGCAACGATATATGGGATTCGATAAAAACGGGGATTACATCAATGTGAATATCCAGATTTATACGGACGACATGACGATGACATGGTCATCGACAGGCGACTCCCCGAATGTCGAAACAGGTACACATTTTAAAGTTGATTTTTTACAACATGCAGCCACTAAAAACCGGAAAGCCGGCCCATTCGCACTTTTCCCCGAAAATAATAAAACCATAAGCATCGACCCTCGGATAATACCTCAGCAATAAGCGTTGCGGAGATGACTGAGTGAAGCAATCGGTAAACAGGTTTTAGTTACAACTTTTGTAAAAAAAATAGTAAATTTACATCAAAAAAATAAAAAATGAAATGGATTAAAACAATCATTCGGATGGCCATCGGATGGCATTTTCTGTATGAAGGAGCAATTAAATTATTTGCCGAACAATGGTCGGCTGAGGCGTTTTTAAGCAATACCTTTGGATTCCTGTCAGGATTTTATCATTGGCTGACTGTATCGCCGGTAAGGATGGAAATCGTTGACTTCCTGAATATCTGGGGATTGATATTGATAGGGTTGTCGTTGTTCTTTGGATTATGGTCGAAATGGGCGTCTATTTTCGGCGCTTTATTGATTACGCTATATTATTTTGCCTATCCTCCTTTTGGCGTTTCGTTGTTAAGCAGCGACGGAACAGTATTCATTATCAACGCATTGTTTATTGAAGGCACAGTTTTGATTTTTCTTTTCTTTGCTAAAGAACAAGGATTTGGATTTGACGATTTGCTTCAATTGTATAGAAAGACTAAAAAAAATACAGCAAGCGCTTCTGAAGAGCAAACGAAACGGGACAATCCTTCGGAAAATGTATCTACCCGTCGTGAGGCATTGAAAAGCCTGGTATCATTACCCGTCTTCAGTTTGTTGGGATGGGGTGCTATCCGGAGTTCTAAAATGTATAACATAGATTCGATGTCAGGTGCAACGATGCAGTTTAACAGAATGATGCTAAGCGAATTGAAAGGTGAATTACCCAAAGGAAAAATCGGCAATCAGGAAATTAGCAGACTTGTCCTGGGCGGCAACCTGATCAGCGGATGGTCGCACTCCCGCGACCTGCTTTATACCAATTCACTGTTCAAAGCCTACAATACCGAAAAAAAAATCTTTGAAACCCTGATGCTGTGCGAACAAGCAGGTATAAACTGTATCAACATCGGTTCATGGAAAGAAATTGCCAAATATAGAAAGGTAACGGGCAGTAAAATGAAAGTCATCATGCAGGCAAGTATCAATGAGAGAGCCAGAGATGGCGATATTTATAGAAGTATCAAACAATCTATTGATAATGGAGTGGATATCATACAGTTGTTTGGTCAGCAATGTGACTGGTTTGTGCGTGACAATAAATTGGATTTGATCGATGGATTTTTAAGCCAGGTACGCAGCAACGGGATTGTAGCCGGCTTGGGCGCACACTCAATCGATTCGTTGCTCATCTGTGAAGAAAATGGTATCATTCCCGACTATTATATGAAAACAATGCATCACGATGACTACTGGTCGGCTCATCCCCGCGAAAACCGCAGGCCATTCGAAGTAGACGGTCCGCGCAGCAATGACCACAACATGTTTCACGACAACTGTTTCGATTCGTTCCCCGATCGCACTGTTGAGTTTGTTAGTCGCATCAAGGTTCCGGTAATGGGCTTTAAAGTGCTTGCGGCAGGCGCCATTCATCCTAAAGATGGTTTCAAATGGACTTTCGAAAATGGCGCTGATTTCCTCTGTGTGGGAATGTTCGATTTTCAAGTGGTAGACGATGTGAATATATGTATTGATACACTTAATAGTTTGGAAAACAGAACACGGGCATGGTATTCATAACGCCGTTTTTTTATTTTTAACAAGTTAATTTTTTAATAAATAATCGCAATGAAAAAACATTTAAACTATTTATTTACCGTAGTAAGAATATTAACCGGATGGTTCTTTCTCTATGAAGGCATATCTAAGTTAATGATTAGCAATTGGAGCTTAGCTCCGGGCTTAAGTGGATCGAGATGGGTTTTTGCGCCGCTTTTCCATCGGATAAGTCAAAATGCAGGTTTAATTGCTGTGTTAGACGTAGTCACTGTTTGGGGGTTGATTATCATTGGTTTGGCCTTATTTTTGGGCTTACTTTCGCGTTGGGCTTCCGTCGGGGGAGCATTGATGCTGCTCTTTTATTTTTTCGCCTATCCTCCGATTGAGGGATACACAAGCTTTGTGACTGTTGAAGGAAGTTATCTGTGGATCAATAAGGACTTCATCGTATTGTTTCTTCTGATCGCGCTGGCGTTTTTTCCCTTCGGAGAAATGTTTGGCATTGATCGGCTTATCGCCAAATGGAAAAATGAAAAGGCGAGAAAACCCGTCCCCGACACATCTGCGAATGAGGGACGACGTGAGATAATCAGGAATTTGATCGGAGTTCCTTTTCTTGGCGCTTTCGCTTATGCGTTATACAAAAGAAAGAAATGGAACAGCTTCGAAGAAAAACTGCTGAAAATTGAAGGCATCGACGTCAATGCCCGCGACGCTTTGTTGACATTCAATTATAAGACGTTGAGTAAATTGAAAGAACCAATTCCCCATACATTTATTGATTATATTGACAAAAACGGCCATCCGGCCAAATTTGAATTAAGTCGTTTAATATTGGGCGGAAATCTGATAGGGGGGCATGTACATGCACGCGATCTTATTTATGTATCCAAATTAGTCAAGACCTATCATACCGACGAAAAAATCCTGCAAACTCTTGCATTAAGCGAGCAATGTGGCGTTAACTCTATCATTTCCAATCCTCAGCAAGGACGTATTTTCCAGATGTATAAGCATGAATTTAAGGGTAAAATGAAATTCATTTCCGATTGCGGGATTCAGACGAATTTCAAGAAAGGGATAGACATGTCGCTTGCTTCCGATTTTGACGCCCTTTATTGTCAGGGTGAAATTACCGACCGCTGGGCAGATCCTGAATGGAACGATCCCGAGAAAAGAACCTTTGAACAACGTATGGAATTGATCCGTGAGGGATTAAATGAAATACGCAGTCATGGAAAACCTGCCGGAATTGGCGCTCATAAAATCGAAGCCGTCAAATCGTGCGTTGAATACGGTCTGGTACCGGATTTCTGGGTTAAAACCTGTCATAATTATAGTTATTGGTCGGCGCAACATGAAAGAAGATATGACAGTTACTTCGATTACGATCCTGAAGAAACCATTCGTTATATGGAAACATTAAACAAACCATGGATTGCATTCAAAGTGTTGGCAGCCGGCGCAATCAAACCTGACGTCGGTTTGGAATATGCTTTCAGAAATGGTGCTGATTTCGTTTGTTTGGGAATGTATGATTTCCAGATTGTCGACGATGTGAATATTTGTCTCGATGTTTTACAAAATCTCACGAATAGAAAACGTGCCTGGTATGCTTAAAACTTTATTTTGTATGAAAAATCTATTTATATTTTTATTGCTGTTTGTAATGTGCTCCTGCACTGATGATTATAAAGGGAAGACCATTGCTTACCCTTCTGTTCCGGAACTTACGACAAGTCCTGACTTTAGTGTAAAAGTGAACGGACAGGATATTTGGACGGAGAAAATCGGTGTTGGCGGTTATGACAATGAGAATGGACAATTTATTCAAAATCCAATGGAAGATTTGAATGTGGCTTACTTCTCCTGTTCGGGCGAACAAAAAATTACGGTAACCGCATCGGAAGATATTCAAAGCTATATAATTCATCCCAAAAACAAACACATTGAAGCGGAATTGAAAGGCCGTGAGCTGACTTTCAGTATTGACGGCCCGCAGCAACTGTATGTGGAAGTCAACGAACTTCCTCATTTAGCCATATTTGCCAATCCGTTAGAAGAGGACATCCCTGCTCCGAATACACCGGGTGTTGTGTTTTATGAGCCTGGAGTGCACAATGTCGGGGAAATGACATTACAAAGCAATCAGACTGTCTATATTGCCGGTGGCGCCGTTGTAAATGCCAATGTTCGGGGCGATAACATAGAAAATGTTAAAATTATGGGCAGGGGTTGTATAAACGGTAATTTGCGGATTAATACCTCAAAGAACGTAGAGGTACACGGTATTTTTATGCGCAGTACACGCGGGTGGACAAATACATTAACCGATTGTTACCGGTCTGTTTTTGATAATGTGAAAGTATTTTCATATCGGGGTGTATGGGGTTTGGATGGGATTAACCCCGTTTCCTGTAAAAATTTTGTTATCAATCATTGCTTTATCCGTACACGCGACGATTGTATAGCTATCAAATCGCCTGCCAGGGTTAAAAACACGGATACCGATTCTATCAGCGTAACGAATTGCCTGTTAGTGGGATGGGATCATGCCGATGGTGTTACGTTAGGTTTTGAATTGCAGGGCGGTAATGTAAGGAATGTGTTTGTAAAAGATTGTGATATTGTACGAGCTAAAGGAGGTGGTCGTACCGACGGACATTCAGCCTTTAGTATTGTGTGCGATGGCCCCTCAAAAGTATCCAATATTTATTTCGAAAACATCCGTGTTGCATCTGATATTGAACATAAAAATCTGGAAATTATTATTACCGATGGAACGCTGTATGGACAGGGAGGAATCGGAAGCATCCATGGCGTGCACATGAAGAACATCTATTGGGAAAATGCCAATAAACCCTTTATTATTCAGGGATATAATACGCAGTTTATAGAGAATATCAATTTTCGAAATTGTTACGTGGGAGGTAAACTGCTAACCAAACCCGAAGATGCCGACTTCCGGATGGAATTTGTACAGGATATCAATTTTATCTTAGATTAGCCCTGCAAGGGCGAAAGCAGCAGGATAGGGTAACGCCCTATCATTCCGGCAATTCACGATAGCAGCCCTGAAAGGGCGTAATCAGGCCTTCAGCCTTAATTTTACTGCACCCAAAACGGGTGCAGTAAAATTTTATGCAAGCATATTTTGTGCTTCGCTATTTTTACGCTATTTTTGTCAAAAAAATCAGCTATTCATGAATACCAAACGTTCGCTTCGCTTTTTCAATACGACCGGCCCCTGTAATCCGGAAGATCATTACATGCTCCCCCCTGAAGACCGGCTTGTGGGTGCACAGTTGCATCGCTATATCAGCGACAAACTCTACTGGGTGCTTCATGCACCGCGACAGACCGGCAAAACAACGTTTCTGCAAAGCTGGATGCGCGAAATCAATGCCGGCGAAGAGGCGATTGCCTGCTATGTCAGTGTGGAATCATGCCAGGGTGTTTCCGATGCTGACCGTGCAATGCCTGCCATTTGTAAAGCAATCAAATTTTATGCACGCAATTTTCACTTACCTGTTCCTGATTTCGAAGATAACGTGTCGTTTAGCATGTTAAGCACTATATTGAGTAATTGGTCGGTTTTGGTTGCCCCCAAACCGTTAATGATCCTCTTTGATGAAGTGGATGTTTTGCAGGGTGAGACAATGATTAGCTTTCTCAGACAATTGCGTGGCGGGTTTGCTTCGCGTGGAGCAGGCAAGTTCCCGATATCCATCGCCTTAGTGGGTATGCGCGACTTGAAAGATTACCTTACCGCATCGAAAGGCGGTGTTGCGCCGAACCCCGGATCACCGTTTAATATCAAAGAAGATTCGGCAGTCCTGACAAATTTTCAAAAAGAAGACATCGCCAAACTTTTCGATCAGCGAACAGCCGAAAACGGACAACAAATCACACAGGAAGCATTGGATTATGTGTACGAACAGTCCAAAGGACAACCATGGATTGTCAATAACCTGTTTAAACGGGCAACTATGCGCGTACTTGACCAGCACAGTACCGATACAGTGACCTTAGCCCACGTCGAAGAAGCCCGCCAACAGATGGTACTGGCGAGGGAAACACATTTAGACGCATTGGCTTACAGATTGGAAGAACCGGGCGTGCGCGATGTGATTGAACCGATTCTTACCGGCGAATCCGATCCGAATATCGCGCAACGGGATACTTTCAGACTTTGTATGGATTTGGGCTTGGTTGCCATTGAAAGAGGAACGCCAACAATAGCCAATCCCATCTACCGCGAAGTGATTGCCCGGCATTTGACGTATGGGCCGCAATTAGCCATCCCCGAACCCGAATGGATATGGGAGAAACAGGACGGGTCGTTGGATATGGACAGGATGATGCAGGAATTTCAGAAATTCTGGCGACGTCATGCAGATCTGTGGGAATCAAAATTCATTTCCAACTATACGGAAGCTTTCCCGCATCTGTTATTGATGGCTTTTCTGCAACGCGTACTCAACGGAGGCGGAAATATCGAACGCGAATGTGCCGCCGGACGCGGACGAATGGACTTGTTTATCACCTACAACGGCTATCAATATATCATCGAAATCAAACTGATTCATTATTATGACACGCCCCAGACAGTCAGAGAAGAAGGATTGGAACAAATCAGAGGCTACCGCAACAAGATTGCACCCGATATCCCCTCCTATTTGGTGATCTTCGACCGCCGCCCCGAAGCCAAACAAAAATCGTGGGACGAGCGCATCTCATGGGAATCCGATGGCGATGTGAATGTCTTGGGATGCTAAAAGAAAAGCGCAGGAAATAATATTTCGCAAAATTGGAAATTATTTTTAAAAACTATATACTTGGAATTCAATTGTTTTATTAACTATATATTAATGTATGAGAATTATTTTATTAATTAATCAAGTAAAAATGCAGAAAAGCATTGCAGTATTACTGACTTTTCTGCTACTATTGTGCACCACAAAAGCATTTAGCCAGAGCGGCACAGTCACAGGTACAGTCACGGAGGTTAGCGGCGAACCGTTGATCGGTGTGAACGTTGTCGTGAAAGGTACCACAAATGGTGTAATCACCGATATAAACGGTAAATACACAATCACGGACGTATCGGCTCAATCCGTACTCGTATTTTCCTATATAGGATTTATTTCGCAGGAATTTCCTGTAGGCGCAGGTACTCAACGCATTATCAACGTGCAACTCATTGAGGACAGTCAGCGCTTAGACGAAGTGGTGGTAGTCGGATACGGCATTCAGAAGAAAGTGAATCTGACGGGCGCCATATCCACAGTCGACACAAAAGCCATCGAAAACCGCCCCATCACCAATGCCACACAGGTGTTGCAAGGCGTTAAAGGCCTCTATGTGAATCAGGCCGGCGCTCAACCGGGTTCGGATGGCACAACCATACGTATCAGAGGTACAGGTACATTAAATAACAGCAATCCTTTGGTACTCGTTGACGGTGTCGAATACAGTTTATCAGCCATCAATCCTAACGACATTGAAAGTGTATCGGTTTTAAAAGATGCCGCCTCATCCGCTATCTACGGATCAAGAGCTGCCAATGGTGTCATATTAGTCAAGACCAAAGGAGGCAAACAAGGCGCCTTCTCTACGGAATACAACAACTACTTCGGATTCCAGCAAGCTACTTACCTGCCTGATTTCATCTATGACCCCATCTTGTTTATGGAAATGAGGAATCAGGCACAGATCAATGAAGGGAAATTAGTGCCTGACTATCCGCAGGAAGTAATTGATGAGTATCGTCAAGGCATGATAACAGGCGATCCATATATTTATCCGGTGAATAACTGGTTAGACATCATGTTCAATAACGCTTTTATCCACGAACACAATATCCGTTTCTCAGGTGGCGACAACAAATACACCTATTCGCTTTCATTGGGTTACAATTCACAGGATGGTGTATTGAGAGGAACAAATTCCGAAAGATATACGATCAATCTCAATACAAATACACATATAAACAGTCGTTTGAGAATTGGCATGAACATTAGCGGTAATTACCTTATCCGCAATGAACCGCCGGCAGGAGTAGCTAATTTGATGGAAATGACATACAAAGCGCAAGCCTTCCATCCCATGTATCTTGAAGATGGACGCTATGCAGATACTTTTGTGCGCACGCCGGGGCACAATCAGTACCGCCACCCGCTTGCATTGGCAGATGAAGGGAAAAACCTGCAAACAGGACAAAATATTTTAGCCAATTTTTCGGCCGAATATCAATTACCGTTTAATATAAAGTATAACCTCCAGGTGGGCATTTCGAAATATGACTATAAGCGCGTTCGTTTTGCTCCTGAAGTTTTCACCTATCAGGTTAAAACACTGGCGCCTTTCCGTATTTCTTTTGACGGAGTGAATACGCGCCATACTCGAAATGACGACGAAAACAATATGAACAAAACGATTTTCAACACATTGGGCTGGGGAGAAAAATTCAACAAACATGAAGTACAGCTTTTGTTGGGTTTTAGCTACGAAGATTTCTTTTCAAGTAATTTTTGGGCGCAAAGAGAAGGCTATCTGGGCAATGAATTGTCCGAATTAAATGCCGGGTCCAATAATCCGACAGTAGGCGGTACCTCCTCAAAATCAGTCCTGATGTCGTACTTCGGACGCGCCAATTATGTCTTTAACAACCGGTATTTGTTAGAAGCCAACTTCCGCTACGATGGTTCTTCCCGCTTTGCCAAAGGGAATCGTTGGGGACTGTTTCCTTCATTCTCAGCAGGCTGGCGTATCAACGAAGAAGAATTTCTAAAAGAAGTCACATGGATTAATGCATTAAAACTCAGAGCTTCATGGGGTCAATTGGGTAACGAACGTATCAGTATGTTTCGCTATGTGGATTTAATGAATTCGGGTACAAGATACCCATTCAACGGTTCTCCCAATGCTGGTGCATCGGTTACTGCCTATAATGACCCCAGTATCACATGGGAAACAACTACGATGAGCAATATCGGATTGGATGCTACCCTGTTTGATGGAAAAATCGACTTTTCGTTCGAACTTTTCAATAAACGCACCTCCGGAATATTGCGCGAAGTAGAACTTCCTCAGCAAGTGGGTAATCTGACAGGGCCGATCAGAAACATCGGAACAGTTGAAAACAAAGGATTTGAATTAGGCTTAAGCTATAAAAATAAATGGCAGGGATTCGGATATGAAATCTTTGGCGATATTACGAAAGTTGATAATAAAATCGTAGACCTGAAAGGACAAACCATCATTAACGGCATGTTCATCCTCAAAGAAGGTTATCCTATTGATTCCTATTATATGTTGAACTCAATCGGCATATTCCAGTCGCAACAGGAAGTCGACAACAGTCCTCCGCAAACAGCTGCAACCAAACCCGGATACCTGAAATTTGAAGATGTAAACGGAGACGGCAGAATCACCGACGACGACCGGAAAATACTTGGAAGCGTCGTTCCTAAATTCACCTACACATTTGGCATCAATCTGTCCTTTAGACATTTTAGCCTGAATGCCTTCTTCCAGGGCGTATCTGATGTATATACGTATGGCGACCGGATCGGTGCTACGCCGTTTTGGTTCGGTTGCGGACTGCCTAAAGCATGGGTAACCGATGCATGGACGCCGGAAAGGGGCACTTCAGCCAAACTTCCCATTGTCACAACGTATGAAGGATCGCTGAACGAAAATATCAGGACAAACTCTTTCTGGCTGCGCGATGCTTCCTACCTGCGGCTAAAGAACGTTCAATTGACCTACGAAGTACCGTCACATATTTTACAAAAAACAGTAGTGATTAAAAAACTGCGTGTTTTTGTCAACGGACAGAATTTATTGACATTCTCGAAGATGAAAGAATTTGACCCCGAAAAAAATCTCAAGGGTGATACTTTTTATGCTTATCCTTCAGTACGCATGATGACCGGAGGTTTAAATGTTACATTTTAAAATATAAATACAATGAAAAGAAAAATTCATCATATAGTTTATTTGCCGATTGCATTGTTTATTATTTGCTCGGCGTGTGAAAGTTTGTTGGATGTAGATCCTTCTGATACATTTTCCACCATATCATACTGGAAAACGGAAGAACATGCATTGGCAGGCATAACCGGTTGCTATAACGCACTAAGCTCATGGCGGTCAATGGATCATTTTATGGAATACGATATGATAACCTCCAATTGCATGCCTTACAATGAGTCAAACGGCACGCAAGCTATCGGAAAAGGAGAGCATCTGTCTATAACTCCTTTGATTGAAAGTCTTTGGGGAGCATGTTACCGGGGTATCGGACGTACAAATACTTTTTTAGACAATGTGACTCGTTGTGCGATGGATGAGAATTTGAAAAACCGACTGATCGGCGAAGCTAAATTCCTGCGCGCATTCTATTATTTTAACCTGGCAGATAAATTCGGAGGTGTACCGTTGATTACGGAAGCGCCTGATGCAGAAAAACATGCCGATCTGCCAAGAAACACAAAAGAAGCAGTAGTCGAACAGATTTTAAAAGACCTCACCGAAGCAGCGCCCGTACTTAGCGTATCCTATTCGAGCGCTGATATGGGACGTGCTACCAAAGGGGCGGCTTTAGCCTTGAAAGCCCGTGTATTGCTGTACAACGGACGTTGGAACGAAGCTGCTGAAGCAGCGCAAGCCGTTATGGATTTAGGCGTATATGAATTGTTTAATAATTACAGGTATTTTTTCAGTGAAGACAATAAACACAATAAAGAGGTGATTTTCAATGTCGAATCTGCTGAGCCTGACTTTACACAAGGGTTTGATAATACCATTTTCACCTTGAATCGTCCCGCTCCCTTAAAAGAGTTAGTAGACAAATATCAGATGACTGACGGCAAATCCATCGACGAGTCGCCTCTGTATGACCCCGAAAATCCGTACGAAAACAGAGATCCGCGCCTGCATTATTCCATTACGGTAGTCGGGTATCCTTATAACGGGCGACTGATCGCACCAAACAATGTAGTGACAACCGGATTTGGCGTAAAGAAATACACGTCATTTAAGGATGATACCACCATTCCTATCCCTACCCGTTCTGCTTTTAATATTATCCTGATCCGTTATGCGGAAGTATTACTCACTTATGCCGAAGCACGCAACGAATTTAACGGACCGGACGAATCCGTCTATAAAGCCATCAACCAGGTGCGCTCTCGTACAGGGGTAGCCATGCCGAATATTCCGGAAGGATTGACAAAGGAAGCCATGAGAGAAGCCATCCGTTTGGAAAGAAGGATTGAACTGACTTTTGAAGGGATTTATTATTCCGACATCCTGCGATGGAAAACAGCCGAGATAGAAAACAACGGCGCTATGCACAATGCAAGCGGTATTCCAATCGTTGAACGTAAGTTCGATCCCGACAAACATTACCTTTGGCCGATTCCGTATAATCAGATATTACAGAATCCGAATTTAGTTCAAAATCCGAAATGGGATTAGTCATCCCGATGCATAAAGTTTTTTTATGAAATTATTATATTTAATACAATCAATATGAACTCGATAAAACTAACAACGCTTGCCGCTTGCAGCATGTTTACAGTTTCAATGCAAGCGCAAAAAGATCCCAATGTGGTCATCATATTTCTTGACGACATGGGCTATGGCGACCTTACTGTTACCGGAGCCACCGGTTACAAAACGCCCAACATCGACCGTTTGGGTGTTGAAGGTATGCGGTTTACGAACTTTTACTGTGCACAAGCCGTTAGCAGCGCTTCACGCGCCGGATTACTGACGGGTTGTTATCCTAACCGTATCGGTTTTTCAGGTGCACTGGGGCCTTCCGCTAAGGTTGGTATTTCCGACAACGAGGAAACGATTGCGCAGGTACTCAAGAAAAAGGATTATGCCTGCGGCGCCATCGGAAAATGGCACTTGGGACATCTTCCCCAATTCCTGCCCACAAGGCACGGATTCGACGAATACTACGGTCTGCCCTACTCTAACGATATGTGGCCTTTTCACCCGCAAAATCCCAGATCGTATCCGCCGTTGCCCATGATTGAAAATGAGCGCGTGGTCAATCCGGAGGTAACGGCTGCCGACCAGGAACAAATCACCACCCAATACACCGAAAGGGCTGTACGGTTTATTGAAAAAAACAAAAACAAACCTTTCTTCCTGTACGTGGCACATACCATGCCGCATGTGCCGTTGTTCGTGTCAGAGAAATTTAAGGGAAAATCCGAACAGGGCATGTACGGTGATGTGATGATGGAGATAGACTGGAGTGTAGGAGAAATACTGAAAGCATTGGAAAAGAACGGTATAGACAAAAATACACTGATTGTCTTTACATCTGACAACGGGCCTTGGATCAATTATGGCAACCATGCAGGCTCAACAGGCGGACTGCGGGAAGGCAAAGGCGCCGTTTACGATGGCGGACAACGCGTACCATGCCTGATGCGCTGGCCGGACAAGATACCGGCCGGTACGATATGCAATCAGTTGGCTTCGACCATCGACCTGCTGCCTACCCTTGCCAATCTATGCGGAGCGCCGTTACCGAAGTTAAAAATCGACGGTGTAAATATTGCTTCCCTGATGCTGGGCGACGAAAAAGCTAAACCACGCGAATACTTCCTGTACTATTACCACAGGAACAGCTTGGAAGCCGTACGCAACGACCGTTACAAATTGGTTTTGCCGCATTTGGGACGTACCTATTCAGGATTCCTTCCCGGAAACGACGGACAGCCCGGACAGGTCAACGAACGTCATCAGGAAGATCTTGCATTGTTCGATCTTCGTCGCGACCCGGGCGAACGCTATGACGTAAAGAGCATGTATCCCGAAGTAATGGAAGAACTGATGAAAGTCGCCGAAGCCGCACGCATTGAACTGGGCGACGAACTTACCGGCCATCCGGGAACAGGCCGAAGACCGATAGGTACTTCGGAGTGATTTGTCGCGTCGGGATGTAGGACAAAATATGCTTGCATATTTTGTCCTACACTTGATTTTTGCTGATTTTGTCGGAAAATCAGTTATTCATTTTTTTTATGACTGTAAGTACATGATAATCAGGTATTATGAGAAAGAAAATAAACCATACAATAGTTATCCTCTCCTTTTGTTGGATGATTGGAGCGTGTAGCCAAAAAGAATCGACCGTTAACCAAACACCTGTTGTGCCTTCGGACAAAGAACTGAACCGTGCCTTTGGCAAACATGATGAAGAGGCGTTCAAGTCGCCTGCGCCGGTGTATCGTCCGCAAACATGGTTTCATTTTATCGGAGGAAATGTAGCTGCCGACGGCATTACAGCCGACCTTGAAGCGATTGCTGCTGCAGGTATTTCCGGCGTTCAACTGTTTCACGGACAGTTTGGAGGCCCCTGGCCCGGCGTAATGCCCCAGATCACCTGCCTCAGCGATTCGTGGGATGAGGTGGTGCGTCATGCAGCCGAAGAGTGTCGACGGCTGGGCTTGCGTTTTACGATGCAAAACTGCCCCGGCTGGGCTATGTCGGGCGGGCCATGGATCGAACCGTCCAATGCGATGCGTCACCTTGTGTGGAGCCGTACAGATGTGGAAAGCGGAGCAAATGCCATCAATACGATATTGGCGCAACCTCAAACAGGTGAGGAGTCGTGGCGCGACTATAAAGATATTGCCGTTCTTGCTTTTCCTACGCCCATGGACGATACCGGCGAAGCGCTTATACCACAGTCTATACGTACAAACCGCCCGGAGTTTCCATGGGAAGGCTGGATAGCAGGGAATTCCCGAAGCAGATATACGCTCTCTCCTGCAACAGAAAACGATTCGCATTGGATAGAAGTAACCTTTCCGGAGGCGACTGCTGTCCGTACCGTTGAATTTTCGAATGTCGAAGGTTTCAATCATGCAATGTGTTATGAGCCGGGTGTAACCGTGACTGTTCAGGCTGTCTTACAGGACGGTACGACGCACGATGTGCTACACGCCGCCTTGCCGCAAAGCAGTTGGCAGGACGACCGCCCCCTTACGCTTGCATGCAACGAAATAGCGGATGTACAAACCTACCGTATCATTATTGATAACAGGTACAATATGACACTCCGTTCGCTTCGCCTGTTTTCAGCCGCCCGTAAAAACAACTGGGAATCGGAGGCAGCTTTTACGCTACGCAGCATCGTCCGTGAAAGCGAACATCCTGTTCAATCTTTATCCGCCTTTATTGATCCGGCTCAAATCCTTGATATTTCGGCCATGATGGACGCGCACGGTAACCTGACCTGGCAGGCTCCTTCCGGCAATAAATGGACGATTCTGCGCATCGGACACATCAATACGGGTATGCGCAACAGTCCCGCTCCGCCCGAAGGTACCGGATGGGAATGTGACAAACTTTCCGCATCGGGACCGGACAGTCATTTTGCCGGTTATATCGGCAGGCTTGCAGGAAAGGATGGACCACTCGCCGATGGCTTGTTGAACGGTATGCTGCTGGATAGCTGGGAATGTAGAACGCAGACATGGACTACCAATATGGAAGCTGAGTTTGATCGCCTGTCGGGCTATCCGCTTCGGCAATGGCTGCCGGCTGTGTTTGGCTATGTAGTGGGCGATCACGAAACGTCTTCACGGTTTCTACGCGACTGGCGCGCTACGATCGGCGATCTCTTTACCCATCAATTCTATGGTAGAATGGCGCAGTTAGCCAAAGACAACGGGTTGACTATTGCCTACGAGACAGCTGCCGGCGATATCTTTCCGGCTGATATACTCGAATATTATCAATATGCCGATGTGCCGATGTGCGAATTCTGGCATCCCTTTTCCGAAGGATATGTAGGGTCGTTGAATTTCAAACCGATAAAGCCTACTGCCTCTGCTGCACGGCTTTATGGCAAACCGCGCGTTGCTGCCGAAGCATTCACATCGTTCAACCTGACCTGGGACGAACATTGGGACATGCTGAAAGAAATCGCCAATATCAACTGCATCGAAGGCGTGACACATTTTGTATTCCATACCTACACCCATAATCCGCAAACCCCTTTTCTGCCTCCGGGCACTTCGTTCGGTTCGGGCATCGGCACACCTTTCCTGCGCGGACAGACATGGTGGAAATACATGCCTGAGTTTACCACCTATCTCTCGCGTTGCACTTATCTGCTCGAACGCGGCAAACCGGTCTCGGACATACTCTGGTATCTTGGCGACGAAATCAACCACAAACCTGATCAGGAAGCGCCATTCCCCGCAGGATTCAAATATGATTACTGTAACCCCGACGTCCTGCTGAACCGCCTTTCGGTACGCGACGGGATGCTCGTCACCCCCGAAGGGATCCGCTATCGTGCGTTGTGGATGCCTGATAATCAGCGTATGCTGCCACAAACATTGGAAAAACTGTATGCACTCGTAAGCGATGGCGCAACCATAATAGGCGATGCGCCACAGGGTTTGGCTACCCTTTCGGATGCTGCCGTAGCACAACAACGTTTTACAACGGCCGTAGATAAAATCTGGGGAACAACAACGTCGGGAAATGGAATTCGAAAAGTAGGGAAAGGCGTCGTCGTTACCGGAATGACGCTCGATAAGGCCCTGAACGCATTGAAAATCGAACCTGATGTAATCGGTGATGAAGCGCTTTGGTTGCATCGCACGGTCGATGGAGCCGACTGGTATTATGTATGCGCCCCGAAAGGCGGTGGTTTTGTGGGAACTCTTGATTTTCGCTGTAGTGGAAATGTCGAACTGTGGGATCCGGTGACAGGCACGAGGATACCTGCAGAAGTCCGTCGTACAGGAGACCGTACATCGGTTATGCTCGACTTGCCGCAGGCCGGCTCCTGTTTTATCGTTTTCCGTCATAAAGGAGGCATATCAGGCATGGTCGCAGACGCCGGACAAGACAACATGTCGCATTCGCTGTCTTTTTCAACGCCATGGACGCTCACTTTCCCGGAGGGATGGGGAGCGCCTGCTTCGCTCAGAACTACGGAGTTAAAAGCATGGAAAGACTTAGATATTCCGGACGAAGCCAAAGCCTTCTCGGGTACTGTCGCCTACACCACAACGTTCGATGCGGGCGAAATCAAACAAGGAATGTGTTTCACACTCGACCTTGGACAAGTCGAAATGATTGCTGCTGTTTCACTCAACGGCAAACCGCTCCGTACCTTATGGACGCCGCCCTACCGCGTCGACCTGACAGAAGCAGTACAATCCGGCACGAATACGCTAACGGTAGAAGTGACCGGCACATGGCACAACCGTCTTGTCTACGATGCCGGCCTGCCAGAAGAAGAGCGCAAGACATGGACAATCAACGGCCCTGCAGCAAACCGGCCGTTAAGAGAAAGCGGCTTGCTTGGACCTGTAACGCTGACTTATTCATCGAAATCTAAACAGCTTTTATGAAAGGTATCAAAAACTTTTTTTTCTTAATTTGTTGTATATTCCTCTGTTGGGGATGCAAGCCCTCGGTAACGATCTGTTTTGATGCGTCTTCCCCACAGGAGAAATATGCTGCTACTGCCCTGACTAATACACTCATAGCAAACAACTATACAGTCAGGCAAGGCAATGGCGACTATCAGATCCATTTGGACATAGATGGTCGTCGGTTAGTTGCCGAAGCTTTCGCCATTTCGTCGGAAGGAAAAAAAATCAGTATTACCGGCGGCGATGCGCGTGGATTGATTTATGGGGCGCTCTCTCTATCTGAAGATGTGCGTAACGGAATCATGCTGAGCGACTGCCGTCAAAAAAACGAACAACCGGCGGGACTTGCTTTTCGTGCCTTGAAACACAATCTGCCGTGGGACAGCTATCGTCACAGTGGAACTATCGACCAACATATAGAGACTTGCCGCGATACCACCTACTGGGAAGCGTTTCTTGACATGATGGCCGAGAATAGATTTAACACGCTTACTATATGGAATCTACACCCGTTTCCCTACATGATAATGCCGAAAAATTTTCCGGAAGCAAGCCCCTTCACAGCAGCTGAATTTAAAGAATGGCAAACATTGTACAGAACCATTTTCCGCATGGCAAAAGACAGGGCTATTGAGACGTATGTTTTATGGTATAACATTTTTACAACGCCCCAACTTGCCCGAGCGCATAACTTGCCGGTAATCAACGAAGAACGTCATTTTTATATGGATGCGGATACGTCTGAAATCGTCAAACGCTATATACGTGAGTGTGTAACGCAGATGTTAGACGAATATCCTGATTTGACAGGCGTCGGCCCTACGCTTGCCGAAGGAATGGGCGGAATGACGCCGGAAGAGCGCGAAGCATGGTCGATCGAAGTCCTTATCGAAGGCATGAGACAGGCCAATCGTAAAACCAAATACATTCACAGGGCGCCTGCTTCAGCGAATACTTTATCGGGAGGGAGTACAAGCATCGAAGCCGAGCGTTTGACCAGGGCCGTTATCGAACAGGAAGCGGAAATGGGGTTTACGGAAGGACCAATATGGGTAGAGTTTAAGTTTAACTGGTCGCACGGACACTCAACGCCCAAGCTGATCAAAGTGCACGGAGGCGAACTGACCGACACCTATTGGAATCCCGTACCCGACAATTACAAGGTAGCCTGGCACTTGCGCAATGACGATTTCTTTTGCCTTCGCTGGGGCGTTCCTTCTTTTGCAAGAGACCATGTGAAAATGAATACACATCCATACGTGGGAGGATATTTTCTCGGATCGGAAACGTATATTCCCGCCAAAGATTATTTTACGACCGACCCTGCACATCCCTGGAAATATGCTTTCGAACGTCAGTGGCTGTTCTACAAAATCTGGGGACGCCTGATGTATGATTCCGACACACCCGATGAAGTGTTTCAAGCGGAAATGATCCGCCGCTACGGCAAGAAAGGCCAAAATCTGATAGAAGCATCTTCATTGGCAGGCGCTACGCCGCTTCGTTTTGCTTCCTCTTTCGACTATACATGGGATTTTACGTTGTACAGTGAAGGATTGATGGCGCTGAATTATCGTAACCGACAAGACCCAAATTCCAGAACCGGCGTTTTCTATGTTTCGGTCGACAGATTGATCCATCAGCCTCCGTTAGACCCTGATTATGTATCTGTTGCAGAATATGTGCAAACAATAGCCGACGGAAAGTCATTCGGCCCGACGCGAATCACTCCTCTTATTCTGGCTGATATGCTTGAACACGACTGCAACCGTGCGCTGGCATTAGTAAAGGACATCAACCCCGGCAAAGATAAAGCGCTCGTGTACGAAATTGCCGACATCAGCGCATGGTCATATATTGGCTTGCATTATGCGGAAAAAATGAGAGGAGCGGTAGCTCTACAGACATATCGCACGCAAGGAGGCGAGGAAAACCGTCATAAAGCGATTGCTCATTTTGAAAAGGGACTTGCCTGTTGGGATGAAGTCATTGCCGTTACGCGACCCTTGTACAACGATATGCCATTGGTACATTACAGCGAGATGGACGGCAAAAACGGTACACAATGGCGCGAAAACGACCATTTACGTTTCCACTGGGCACTGATTCGCCCCGATGTTGCAAACGACATTGAGATTGCCAAAGCAAATCCCCGCATATCATCACCGCCAAAATAGCACAAAAAACAATAAAACTTGCCGAAAAAATCAAAATATTTTGATTTTTACCGAGAGTTTTGTATTTGAAAACAAAACTCGGCACCGCCCAAATAGACAAAGCAGTAGAAAATCTAAAAATATGGCAGCCATTATTGAAGAACAAAAAAATGCACCTAAGTTATTTAATATTATTACTTGAACAGGCATAAGCTGCACACGCAAAGACGGGGCATCACTGTATTCTTCCTGCATCATTAGGAGCAAAATTTTTGCGTATCTGTGCAAAACAACTTCACTACAATACATCGATGTAGCCATTTTATAAAGTTTCTCAATCTCTATCGGTTAATTGTGGTTTGATTATTATTCTGCTTTATACAAAAAAAATCCATTTGGGTTTATCCAAATAGAAGTTTTTTTGTGTTTTTTCTTGCTTTTTCCCCTCTATTTTTGCACTTTGTAATGACAATGTAGTTTGTATTTTGAATAATTATTTTTAAAAATTTTTGCCTATGATGTAACAACTGTTTTGAGATCTAATCCTCTTGTCAGGAATTGTTTATTTTGCGGAAACGCAGTTTTTTTGTGCTTTAATTATTTTTTAATTCAATAAAATCTTATCTATTAAAAGTTTATGAAAAAGAAATGTATAAGGGGTTGCTATATCCCCTTTATTGAAAAAGTAGCACGTAGCGTAACTATCGCCCTCTTTTTGCTTGTATGTTGCATAGGAAACATCGTTGCACAAGGGAGAATAGTGAGCGGTGTGGTTATCGACAACGTTGACGGCGTCCCTCTTGGTGGCGTAACGGTGGTGATCAAGGGTACTAATCAGGGAATAGTGACCAATGCCAACGGCGAATATTCACTGTCGGTGCCTGATGATAATGCCACGTTAGTGTTTTCCTATGTGGGTTTTTTTACTCAGGAGTTTCTGGTGGGTAATCAGCGAATCATCAACGTTACACTGAGAGAAGACACACTAGCATTAGAAGAAGTTGTTGTAGTAGGTTATGGTACCCAGAAAAAAGTGAGTGTAACTGGAGCTGTTTCTACTATTCAAGAAGGAGATTTAAAAAGTAGTATAGATGGAAATGTATTATCACGACTTCAAGGCAGAGTAGCTGGGGTGACAATTATTAACGATAATATTCCGGGTGGTAGCCCGGAAATTAGTATTAGGGGAGTTGGATCTATTAACAGCAATAATCCTTTATATGTTGTAGATGGTGTTCCGGTCACCGGTGGGATAAATCATATTAACCCAAATGACATTATAAATATGACAGTTTTGAAGGACGCTTCTTCTTCTGCCATATATGGTTCACGAGCAGCGAATGGAGTAATAATAATCGAAACAAATCGGGGTAAAGGAGGACGGAAAGTAAACTTCTCAGTCCGTTCCGGTATTCAAAGAGCTACGAATAAATTAGATCTTCTCAATACCAAAGAGTATGGAGAACTACTATGGTTACAATTCAAGAATGCCGGATTATCTGTAGGAGATCCCGGGTGGGGCGATTTACAATATGGTTATGGACCAACTCCTGTAATACCGGATTATATTCTTCCTAACGGAGGAAAATTCGGAGAAGTAAATGAAGATGCTTATTCATGGCCTTCACCTTATAATGCTATCACTTTAGCAAACAAAGAGGGAACAGATTGGTATGATGCAATCTTTAAAGTAGCTCCATTTCAAGAATATAATCTTACTTTAAGCGGAAGTAGTGACAAAAACAATTATTCAATTTCTACAGGATATTTAGATCAACAGGGAATTGTTCGTTATACATATTTTGATCGTTACAATTTTCGGGCTAATTCTGACTTTAAGGTAACTAATTGGCTGGAACTCAGCGAATCATTAAGCGCTTCGTTTACCGATAGAGTTTCCACCACAAATAATTCTGAATATAGCGCTGTTGCGATGAGCCATAGAGCTCCACCCATTGTTCCGATATACGATATAAAAGGCAATTATGCAGGATCGAAAATTCCCGGAACAGGAAATTTTCAAAGTCCTTTGGCAGAATTGGAAAGAGGAAAAGATAACTATACAAAAGCATTACGTTTAATGGGTAATTTTTCTGCAAAAATAACATATAAAAATTTTCTTTTCACATCTTTGATCGGTATTAATTTCAATAGTTCGAGAAGTCAAAGCAGAACTTTGTTAAACCCTGAATATACACAAGCACGATCAGTATCCAGCCTTTCTCAGTCTTATAGTGGGGCATTTCAATACAATTGGGTTAATACTTTGAACTATAATATCTCATTAAAAAACCATAATATTAGAGCATTAGTAGGAACAGAAGCTGTAGATTATTTTAGTGAATCATTGAGTGCGTCACGTTCTGATTATGTTTTTGAAGATCTTGACTATATGATAATAAATGCAGGAACAGCAAATATCAATAATGGTGGATCATTCGATAGATGGGCTTTATTTTCGTATATAGGAAGACTTAATTACGATTATAGCAGTAAATATTTGCTTGAACTAACTATTCGGCGAGATGGTTCTTCACGTTTTATTGGCGATAATCGATGGGGTGTTTTTCCGGCATTTTCCGCAGGTTGGAGAATATCAGAAGAGAAATTCATGAAAAATATTTCTGCTATCAATGATTTAAAATTTCGATTTGGGTGGGGTCAAAATGGAAATGATAATGTTGGTAATTATAATGCATATAGTACTTATAGATCTCATGGTTCCTATTCTTATTATAATATGTCAGGTAATAGTATCACTTATGCTAATCCGGGATATTATCAAAACAATTTAGGCAATCCGAATGCAAAATGGGAAGCTACTACTACTACGAATTTCGGTATTGATATGACACTATTAAAAAATTCATTAGAAATAAATTTGGATGTCTATCAACGACTCACTTCAAACATGCTATATACTGATACAAAACCGGTAGTTTATGGCGGCACGGTAAGCTTACCTTCAATTAACATTGGTGAAATGAAGAATACCGGATTTGATTTATTGCTGACATATAGAGGAAGGAAAAATGATTTTAATTATACTATCAGAGGTAATATTTCACATTATAGAAATGAAGTGTTAAAATTAAATGATAACCCAAATGAAATAAGATATGGAACGAGTGGAACTACACTTCGGGAAGAAATTTATACTGCAACTAAAGCCGGGTATCCAATTTCTTCTTTTTATGGATATCGTGTAGAAGGAATATTTAATACATGGGAAGAAGTAAATGCATGGGCAAAATATAATCCGAGTATCGATGGTGTTGATTCATATAGCAGACCCGGAGTTCTTAAATTCAAAGATATTAACGGAGACGGGATTATTAATGCTGACGATCGTGACTTTATTGGTAGTCCTCATCCGGATTTTACTTATGGATTAAACTTTGATTTTGTTTACAAGAATTGGAACTTAACTATGTTCTTTCAAGGAAGTCAAGGCAATCAATTAACTAATTATATTAATAGATGGACACAATTTAATTTATTTGAAGGAAATAGAAAAGTTGAACGTTTGTATGAGTCATGGACTCAGGAACGTTATGAGAAGGGATCAAAAATAACCCTGCCGATAGCAATTACAGATGATGCCCTCATGCAAAAACAATCTACTTTCTTTGTTGAAGATGCTTCTTATTTTAGAATGAAAGATTTATCAATTGGGTACACTTTGCCATCAAAAATTGCATCAAAATTAAACATGGATAGACTTCAATTTAATTTTCAAATAACGAATGTTTTCACAATCACAAAATATGGTGGTTTGGATCCGGAGGTACTTAACATGAATAATTTAACAAGTGGTGTAGATGTAGGGATATATCCAACTTCTCAAAATATATTACTGGGAATTAATATTAATTTTTAATCAAAACTAAATACATAAATTTTATGAAATTAAAAATATTTTTATTATTATTAGGAAGCATAGTTATTGTTTCCTGCGGAGATGATTGGCTAGAGACTAAACCAAAAGGTGTTGCTTCATTGGATAACTTCCTGAATAAAAAAGGGGTTGAAGATTTATTAATTGGATCTTATAAAAACATTACCGGTCATAATGGAAGTACAGGTGAAGGGTGGGCTAGTGCAGTTTCAAATTGGGTATTTGGTAGTGTTTGCGCTGATGATGCATATAAAGGATCAAATCCGGGAGATCAGAGCCAAATCAATTATCTTGAATGTTTTACGGTAGATGCAGCTAACTCTTATCTGAATGATCGCTGGAGACTTTATTTTGATGGCGTTGTTCGAGTAAATACTGTATTGAACGCAAATAAATTAGCTCCTGATATGAGCGATTCGGAAAAAAGACTTGTTGAAGCTCAAGCTAAATTTCTTCGTGCTCATTATTATTTTGAACTAACAATAACTTATGGTAAAGTGCCATATATTGATGAAAATACAGAAAGCCCTGAATTAGTACAGAACGATCATATTCTTTGGAAAGAAATTGAAGCAGATATTCAATTCGCAATTGACAATTTACCACTGACATGGAGTGATAAAGGGCGTCCGACAAAATGGGCTGCAAAAGCATTTATGTCTCGGGTCTTTTTGTTTCAAAATAAATTTTCAGAAGCAAGAACACTTTTAAGAGATATTTATGAGAATGGAGGATTTACATTAGTTCCTGATTATCAGATGAATTATTTAGTATCAACTAATAATAATGCGGAGTCAATTTTTGAAATTCAATATGCTGTGAACAATGGATATACTGCTAATGCAAACCCGGGAGATGGAATTTGCGGGCCACATTTTATGGGGTCAAGTGGTTTCTTTCAACCATCGCATAGTCTTGTGAGTGCACATAGAGTGGATAATGCAGGTCTTCCTTTGCTTGATAATATATATACTGTAGACAACATACTTCCATACTCAAAAACCGGAGACGAGGTTTTATATAAGGGGTTTGTCGATCCAAGGCTTGATAAAGGACTTGCAAGGCCTGGAGTACCGATTTATGATTGGGGAATACACCAGGGTGATACATGGATTAGAAACCCAAACAATGGGGGACCCTATATTAATAAAAAAGAATTTTTTTACAAATCCGAATTTGGTACTGTAAGTAGTATCACAGGGCGCAATTTTTATAGTGCAAATAATTATAGAAAATATAAATTGAGTCATGTGATTTTATGGCTTGCCGAGTGTGAAGCTGAAGTCGGTTCCCTTCAAGAGGCAACAAGATTAGTTAATTTAATTCGAAATAGAGCTAAAAACTCTCCGGTTGTGACATTTGACGATGGAACACCTGCAGCTAACTATCTGATAGAACCTTATTCTTCCGATTTTCCATCGCAAGATTTTGCAAGAAAAGCAATCAGAATGGAAATGCGAATAGAATTTTCAATGGAGGGATTAAGATTTTTTGATCTAGTAAGATGGGGAATTGTGGAAGAAACTATGAATAATTATTTGTCAGTCGAAGCAAATGTGATTGGATACTATGCGGGAACGCATTTTACAAAAGGACAAAATGAAATTTGGCCTATTCCGCAAATTCAAATTGATTTATCAAATTTAGATTCGGAAATACTGAAGCAAAACCCAGGCTATTAATTTTTTTATTTAACATTTTAAAATACAAAATCAACTTATTATTAAACATTTTAAACATAAAGTCATGAATATAAATTCGTTAAAAAAGATATTGCTTATTGTTCCTTTATTTTTAATGGCAATTAGTTGTACTGCAGGTACTAACCCAGCAATTTCAGAAAGTACTAAACCTACAATTACACTTGTTGTATGGGATAATATTGCAAGAGAAAGAGATTTGAAACCGGCTGAATTCTATTTGTATAGAAACGGAGGAGATACAGCAGCGGATATAGTTGTATATTATGAGATATCCGGAACTGCAAAAAACGGTTATGATTTTAATATTAGAGATAATATACGGTTAAGAGGTTCATCAGGACCATCATCCGGTAGTGGTTTTGGCGCTCAGCCACAAACATCCTTAAGGATAAAACCAATTAATAATTACTTAACAAAAGAAAATACATCAGTAACTATTAAACTGTTACCTAACTCTAATTATGAAATTGATCCTGCGCATAATGCAGGAACCATTACTATTTTGGATAGTACTTTTCCGGAAGTACAGTTTAAATACCCTTCTTCCTCCGGAAATAGATCACCAGTCTTAAAAGTTGTTTTATCCGAACCGTATTCAAAAGAGATTAAAATAAACTACTCAATTTCAAGTGTTGTACCTAATGATAGAAATACTATCAACGGTAATCTGGTTATACCTGCAAATAAAATTGAGACTGATTTAGTCTTAAATATTAGTGATAATAATATCAATGAAAATGAAACGGTGATTGTAGCAATTACAGGAACGGAAAATGCACATGTAGGATTACATAACAGACATTTTTACACTTTACTCAAAGATAACAGTAGTACCAAAAGAAGTAGCATTTATGATAAAATTCATGGTATAATACTTGGTTCCAGAGGAGGATCATCTTTAGGTGCAGTTGTTGAATGGTGCGGTCAAATAGAACAAATAGAGAAATTATACGGTGTTTTTGATGAATTTCTCGCTTGCAATCATTACAATGTGAATTGGTCGCATCCAAAAGGAGGAACCGAAGACGGTATAGAAAGACAAAAATGTATTGCTACTGCTATTATTGAAAAACAAGATAGAATTACCGCTGAAGATCTAGCAAATATTTGGAAAAGAGATTTTGATATAAGTAAAATGGAATATATGACTCAACCCTATGATCGAATTCTTACTAATTATTTAAGATGGGGTGTTAAGGTAACAGATTTGCCTAATGTTTCTAAATTTGGAGGATTCCCTTATGATTTAGGCGGACAGATTCATCTTACATCTAGAGTTTTTCATCCTATTCCGGCAATTAATGCAGGTGATCCTCAGGGCGCTATTGAAGATACCAAAGAATTAGCTAAATTATACTATGAAGATGGAGATGATGCAATTATTTGGGGTGGAATATATAATGCAGCTCTATCTTTAGCAATGTTACCCGGCGCAACTGTAAACTCTGTAATTGAAGGAGCTTTGAAATTTGCTACTCCGGAAATAAGAAAAGAAATTGAAGCAGGACTTGCCATTGCTGAAAAGTATAGCAGCAATCCTATGGATAGAAGATTCAGGGAAGACATAAATAAAATGTATGCAGATCCGGCAAGTCCATATTATGTAAATAACAGAATTTCAAGATATCCGGCTTCTTCAACTTATGAAAATATCACTTGTTCATTTGCCATATTAAAAATTTCTAATGGAGATGTTCCGCTTGCAGTAAGAATAGCAAATAATCGTGCACGAGATACAGATTGTACAGCTGCCAGTGCCGGAGCAATAGCTGGTGCATTAACGGGTACTTCCACAATACCTAAAGAATGGTTTGAAAATCTTGATGATGGAACGGTTAATAATCCTTATACTGTTTCGCATTTGTCTAATGAAGCAACTGCACAATATATATACAGAGCGCTAAAAAACAAACTAACAAGAATGTCAAAAGATCCTGTAGAATCTGTAAGCAAAAAGGCTTATTTGGATCTTATGCGTAAAAGTGGTGTTGAATTTTAATTACAGTCTTAACATCACTATTTGATGTAGTTAAGCAATGATTATTGGTAAGCTGATTTAATTTTTAATGGTGTAAGCAGATATTAAAATGATTTACAAAACTGTCATTAATTAATAAGTATTACCAATAATCATTCTAACGACTGATAAACCAACTTAAATTATTGTATTTTAACTATTAATCAAAAAGAAATGAACAAAAGAGAATTCATAAAAAAAACAGGTCTATTAACGTCAACATTTGTTGTGGTTCCATTAAAAAGTCTAAGTGAAGAATTAAAGCCGGATGGATTCCAAACAAAAGAAGAAATGGTAAATAATACGAATAATTTTTTACCAAAGAGAATTGTAATCGGAAGCGATCATGCCGGTTTTCCGTTAAAAGGTCCTCTGAAAGAGACTTTAGTCTCTTGGGGCTATGATATTAATGATGTTGGTAGTTTTAACCCAGAACCAGTTGATTTCCCTGATATTGCGTTGCTTTTAGTTGAAGAAATTATCAAAGGAAACGCTGATCGGGGCATAATGGTTTGTGGAACAGGAGTAGGTGCTTCGATTGCATGTAATAAAATTCGAGGAGTGCGCGCTGCTTTATGTCACGATTCATATTCTGCTCATCAATGTGTAGAGCATGATAATGTCAATATATTATGCATTGGTGCTCAAATCATTGGAGTTAGTTTAGCAGAGGAAATATTACATAATTTCTTAAATGCAACATTTAGTACTGAAGAGCATTTTCGTCGTCGCGTCCAAAAACTTGACGAATTTGACTTAAAAAGATAATTATTACATTCCGAACTACTGAAGCAAAACCCACGCTGTTAACTTATTTATTAAACATTTTAAAATTATGAAGTCATGTATAGAAATAATTTATTACGACTTTTGCTAATTATTCCTTTTTTTTTATTAGCTATTAGTTATACTAACGCACAATCCAAACCTACAATTTCACTTGTTGTATGGGATGGTATTGCAAGAGAAAGTGATTTTTTACCAAATGACCTTAAACCGGCTGAATTCTATTTTTATAGAAGTGGAGGTGATAGGTCAACAGATATAGTTGTATATTATGAGATATCCGGAACTGCAAGAAATGGTTATGATTTTAGTATTAGAGATAATATAAGGTTAAGCGCTCCACCAATCCAAACCTCCGGTAGTGGTCGGGGCACACCACCACATACATCCTTATTAGTAAGGCCAACTATTAAATACACAGAAGATAATAAAACAGTAACTATTAAACTGCTGCCAAACACTGATTATGAAATTGATCCTACATATAATTCAGGAACCATTACTATTCTAAATAGTGCTTTTCCGGAAGTACAGTTTAAATACCCTTCTTCCTCCGGAACTAAATCATCAGTAATAAAAGTTGTTTTATCTAAACCATATTCAAAAGAGGTTAAAATAAACTACTCAATTTCAAGTGTTTTACCTAATGATAGAAAAACCATCAACGGTAATATAGTCGTACCTGCAAATAAAATTGAGACAGACTTAATCTTAGATATTAGTGATAATAACATAAATGAAAATGAAACATTGATTTTAGAATTTACTGGAACAGAAAATGCACATATAGGGTTGAATAATAGACATTTTTTCACTTTACTCAAAGATAATAGTAACACAAAAAGAAGTAGCATTTATGATAAAATTTATGGTATTATACTTGGTTCTAGAGGAGGATCTTCTATAGGTGGAGTTGTTGAAATGGCCGGATCGATGGAACAAATAGAGAAATTATATGGTATTTTTGATGAATTTCTTCCTTACAGGGGACATCCAAAAGGAGCAACCGAAGATGGTATAGAAAGACAAAAACTTATTGCTACAGCTGTTATTGAAAAACAAGATAGAATTACCGCTCAAGATCTGGCAAATATTTGGATAAGAGATTTTGATGTATATAAAAATACATTTATAGGTATGCCATACGATCGAACTCTTGCTAATTTTTTAAAATGGGGGGTTAAACTAACAGACATGCCTAATCCTTCTAAATTTGGAGGAATGCCATATGATTTAGGCGGACAGATTCATCTTACTGCTAGAGTTTTTCATCCAATTCCAGCAATTAATGCAGGTGATCCTCAGGGCGCTATGGAAGACACTAAAGAATTAGCTAAATTATACTATGAAAAGGATGATGATGATGCAATTATTTGGGGTGGAATATATAATGCAGCTCTAACTTTAGCAATGTTACCCGGCTCAACTGTAAACTCTGTAATTGACGGGGCTTTAAAATTTGCCACTCCGGAAATCAGAAAAGAAATTGAAGCAGGACTTTCCATTGCTGAAAAGTATAGCAGTGATCCTATGAATAGAAAATTCCGGGAAGATATAAATAACATGTATGCAGATCCGGCAAGTCCATATTATGTAAATAATAGAATGACGAGGTATGTAGGTTCTTCAATTTACGAAAACGTAACTTGTTCATTTGCAATATTAAAAATTACTAATGGTAATGTTCCACTTGCAGTTAAAATAGCAAATAATCGCGCACGAGATACAGATTGTACTGCAGCTAGTGCCGGAGCAATAGCAGGTGCATTAACGGGTACTTCCACTATACCTAAAGAATGGATTGAAAATCTTGATGCAGGCCTGGTTAATAATCCTTGGAGTGTTTCACATTTAACTGATGAAGCAACTGCACAATATTTATACAGAGCACTAAAAAACAAACTAACAAGAATGTCAAAAGATCCTATAGAATCTGTAAACAAAAAGGATTATTTGAGTCTTATGCGTAAAATTGGTGTAGAATTTTGATTTCAGTCTTAACATCACTTTTTATTGTATTTTAACAATTTTTAAAACAGAAAATGAACAAAAGAGAATTCATAAAAAAAACAGGTCTATTAACGTCAACAGTTGTTGTGGTTCCATTAAAAAGTCTAAGTGAAGAATTAAAGCCGGATGGATTCCAAACAAAAGAAGAAATGGTAAATAATACGAATAATTTTTTACCAAAGAGAATTGTAATCGGAAGCGATC